>Ga0209160_1000101_pt1 | contig 57332 bp, 64 predicted proteins | sample GraSoiAngelo_153_FD_186167 | JGI IMG/M metagenome (GOLD analysis project Ga0209160, IMG submission 186167) | Grasslands soil microbial communities from the Angelo Coastal Reserve, California, USA - 14_1009_12_40cm (SPAdes) (version 2) | ecosystem: Environmental > Terrestrial > Soil > Grasslands ...
CAGCGACTGCGGGTCCATCATCCTGTGAGGGAGTCCCCCGCTCTACTTAGCGGCTATCGTTCACGTTGAACGGGCCAATCGCAAGCGAGCGGAATTCATTCACCGCGCATCCGTGGGCCGTGCGCTTCTCGGTCCGGTGACTCGCGGCCGCATCACTTCGAAGACGTCTTGCGCGTGGCAGTAGCGCCTCCCGCCCAGACGACCAATCGCATGGACCTCTCGGACGTCCACCAAGCCTTCGGTGAGCACGTCCTCGCGAACATGGAGTCGAACCACCCGCCCGAAGAACACGATGTTGTCCGCGACCCGGATGGCCCGAATGAGGCGGCATTCGAAATTCACGGGCGACTCCCCGATTCGAGGACCTGCACGGCCTCCGCGGGGGCCCTCGTGAGGCCCGCCTCGTCGAACTCGCTGACGGATGCCGCATAGTCCCCGAGGCTTGGTTCATCTCTCGGCGATTCCCTCCGGAACCAGGTTGACGACGAACTCGCGGGACGAAGGCGGAAATCATCAGGCGGTAGGAGTCTCTCTCGCGGATAGGGACGCCGGGTCGACGCTCATGAAACGATCTCCTCCATGGGCAACGTTGACAGGCGAATAACAATTCCGTGGTGCGACCCGCTTGTTTAAGTCCTCGCGCGCTTACATTTCCTAGACCATGAAAAGTCCGCCCTACATCCTCTTGTACGACCGCGATTGCGGCATTTGCAGTGCGGTCTCGCGGTGGATCCGGACCCTCGATTGGCGCGGGCGGATTCGGCTCCAGTCGATTCAATCGTCTCGCAATATCCTCGTCGGGATTCCCGAGGACCGGATGCTGGATGCCCTGCACGTCGTGTCCCCGGATGGCCACGTCACGACGGGTGGCGATGCCGTTCCGACCCTGATCGGCGCGTTTCCGATCGGGGCGGGCGTTGAGCGCGTCCTCCGGGGGTCGACCGCGCTCATGGGCGTCGTCCACCGGTTCTACGGCTTCGTCACGCGGTTCCGCGATCGCCTCGTTTGCCGCCTGGAGCCCTCGGGGACGTCGGCGGGTTCGGGCCTGTGACGAGGGAGCGGAGCGTCTTCAGGTTCTTCTTGTACCCGGCGTCGCGGCCCGGGAATTCGAGGCAGCCCGGAACCTCGCGGAACGGCTCCTCGTTCACCAGGAACCCGAACGGCTCCTTCCCGAGTTTCCCCTTCCCGATGTCCTCGTGTCGATCGAGGTTCGATCCCAGATCGCCGACCGAGTCGTTCAGGTGAAACGCGCGGATTCGTCCCAGGCCGACCGTCTCGCCGATCGTGCGGAGGAGTGCGTCGTAGCCCTCCCGCGTTCGGAAGTCGTAGCCCGCGGCAAAGGTGTGGCACGTGTCGATGCAGACTCCAAGGCGGTCCGCGTGGGCGCACCCCTTGATGATCTCGGCGAGCTGCTCGAACCGGGAGCCGATCACGGTCCCCTGTCCCGCCGTGTTCTCGAGGACCGCGAAGACGTCGGGCGCGTTCGCATGGTCGAAGGACCAGTCGAGGCTCTCGGCCGTTGTCCGGATCGAAGAGGCCTCCCCTTTCCCTCCGTGGCTGGCCGGATGAAAGATCACATCGCGGACTCCGAGGGCTTGTGCCCGGTCGAGTTCCTCGACGAACGCGTCGCGGCTGTACTTGATCGTGTTGTCGTCCGCGCCGCCGAGGTTGATCAGGTAGTTCGCGTGGATCACCGCGCGGACGATCCCATTTTTCTGGAGGTTCTCCCGGAACCCCTGCGTCTCCTCCATCGTCAGCGGCTTCGTCCGTCGAAGCATCCGCGGGCTGCGGGAGAAAATCTGAATCGCCTCGGCTCCGACCGCCTTGCCGCGTTCCGGCGCGAGCGCGATGTTCTCCGCGATCGAGACGTGCGCACCGAGGTACATGACTCCCCCGTTCGCGGAATCACCTTCGCGCGGATGAGCCTACCGATTTGGGCGCGATTCGGGCGAAGGGATTTGAAGCGCCGTCCAGTGGATGGGGTTGGAGGTCGGAGGTGCCCCTCATGTCGAAGGTCGAGTCGCGGTTCACGGGCATGATTCCCCTCCTCGCGCGCATTCTCTCGATGACGGCCGACGGCCGGCTCCGCCCGATGGTCGGGCTCGACATGGGCTACGCGTTCCGGCGGCCTCGCCGCGCTTAGACGCCTCATGGCTTGACCGCGAGGATTCACTCGGTCGTGTATGGAGACGCGATCCGCCTCGCCTTCACGATGAGATACGAGAGGGTGAGATGCTTGTCTCCGCGCGCGAATGCCGCATCGAGCTCGTCCCACCGTCCGTCCTCGACCCATTTGCGGACGGTCGCGCTGCGCAGGAAGAGGGCGACCTCGCCGAAGTCCTCGAACGTCGCGATCGTCGTGTCGACGCCGGTGAACTCGACCGCGAACCGATGCTCCTCCAGGAGGTTCGCCATCGCGTCTTCGAAGAACGCCCATCCGGAACCCCGACGCGTTTCCCGCCAGTGGTCGCCGTGATGGCAACAGAAAATGAAGGCCCCACCGGGCCGGAGGGTGCGGGACGCGTGAGAAACGATCTCCGCGGACATGCAGAGGTTGCTGACGACCACGTCGATCGGATCGCGGGTGAACTCGTCGTACGGCGTCTTCTCGACGTCGCCCCATACAAACTCGGCCCGGCGGACATCTCGAATCCCGGCGTAGGCGCGGGCATGAGCGAGCCGATTTCGGTCCAGGTCCACGCCGACCACTCGCGCGCCGAGACGAGCGGCTTCGAAAGCGAGTCGGCCCTCCCCCGTTCCGAGGTCGAGCACGAGTTTCCCGCGAAGATCTTCGCGGCGGAGTTGGTCAAGGAACATCGGACGCAGCGCGTCGATTTCCGCGGCCGCTTGTCGCCACGCGAGGGTGCGGCTCAGGCGGACGACATCCGGCACGCTGTCCTCGCGGCCTCATCCGGCGGACGAGATAAGAGGCCACCGGTGCAGCCGGGCAAAGCCCACACGCTTATACCCCGCGGGACCATCGCAGGTTCCGATCGACGATGGACGTGCAGGCCCACGGGCTCTTCATCGGAGGGCGGACGGTCCCGTCGGCTTCTGAATCGATGACGGAGATCCTCGATCCGGCGACGAACCACGCGCTCGCGCGGGTCGCGGCCGGCACGAAGGACGACGTGAACGCCGCGGTCGAGGCCGCGCGCAACGCGTTCGATTCACCGGAGTGGCGGGACCTGGATCCGAGCAAACGCGGGCGGCTGCTATGGCTCCTCGGACAGCAAGTGCGCGATCATTTCGAGGAGCTCTCGCGGCTCGAGGCCGCGAACGTCGGAAAGCCGCTCCGCGAGGCGAAAGGCGACCTCGCGTACGTGTACAAGCTGTTCGAATATTATGCAGGTCTTGCAGATAAAATTCAGGGCGAGACGATTCCGGTGCCGGGCGCGCGGTTCGACTACACGCTGCGCGAGCCGCTCGGTGTGACCGCGCACATCGCGCCGTGGAACTATCCGCTGCTCCTCGCTTCGCGCGGGATCGCGCCGGCCCTCGCGGCGGGCAACACGGTCGTCCTGAAGCCCGCCACGCTCACGCCCCTCACCGCGCTGAAACTCGGGGAGCTCGCGACCGCCGCCGGTTTCCCGGCCGGTGTCGTCAACGTGATCACGGGTCCCGGCCGCGAGGTCGGCAATGCGCTCGCCCACCACCCCAACGTCGACTCCGTCACCTTCACCGGTTCGACGGAGACCGGAAAACAACTTCTCAAGATCGTCGCGGACCGGGTCGTCCCGACGACCCTCGAACTCGGCGGGAAGAATCCACAAGTCATCCTCGCGGACGCAAAGCTCGACCGCGCGGTGAAAGGGGCGCTCTGGGGCGCGTTCCAGAACGCCGGCCAGATGTGCTGGGCCGGATCGAAGCTCTTCGTCCATGACTCGATCGCGTCGGCGTTCCTGGCGAAGCTCAAGGAGCAGACGGAGAAGCTGCGGCTGGGCCCGCCGCTGAAAGACGACGTCCAGATGGGCCCCCTGGTCTCTCGGGACCATGCGGCGAACGTCGTGAAGGCGATCGAGGAAGGCGTCGCGAAGGGCTCGAAGGTGCTCGCAGGAGGCGGTCGCGCCGATTCCCCCGATCTCAGGGACGGAAATTTCGTCCGGCCCACGGTGTTCGAGGATCCGCCGCCGGGCACACGCGTGGCGCGGGAGGAGGTCTTCGGTCCCGTCGTCGCGGCATGGCACTTCTCCGACCTCGACGAGGCGATCCGGAACGCGAACGACACGCCGTACGGTCTCGCGGCGGGCGTCTGGACCCAAGATGTCGCGAAAGCGCACACGGTCGCGCGCCGGTTGAAGGCGGGGATGGTCTCGATTAACGAGTTCCCGGTCACCTTCCCGCAAACGCCGTTCCTCGGGTGGAAGCAATCCGGCCTCGGGCAAGAGCAAGGGGTCGACGCGGTGCTGTTCTACACCCACGTAAAGAACGTCCTCGTGAACCTCGAGTGAGCGCATGATTTACGTCGCACCGAGCGCGGTCCTTGTCGGAGACGTGACGATCGAGGACGGGGCGAGCGTCTGGCACGGAGCCGTGCTGCGCGGCGATTTCGACGAGGTCGTTGTCGGCCGAGATTCGAACCTTCAGGACAACGTCGTCGTGCACGTGGACCGCGGCATGCCGGCGCGAATCGGCGCGAAGGTCACGGTGGGCCATGCGGCCGTCGTCCACGGCTGCACGATCGCCGACCGCTGCCTGATCGGGATGAACGCGACGGTCAACAGCGGCGCGACGATCGGAGCGGGGTCGCTCGTCGCGAGCGGCGCCGTCGTACGGGAGTCGGCCGAGTTTCCGGCGGGGAGCCTGATTGCGGGCGTCCCGGCCAAGGCGATCCGCGAAGTCGACGAGACCTTGCAGCGCCGCATCGAATTGTCGTGGTCGATCTACCGCGAACTCGCCAAGGCGAGCCTCCCGGCGCGGTCGGCGATTAAAGGGGACGCGTCGAAGCAGGCCGTTTTCGACCTGTCGGAAGAATTCACCCGCCTGATTCGGCGGGAGTGAGCCCACCGAAACGTTATTCGGCGGGTCCCTCATCGGCCGCGGGTGACGCGTTTCACCACGGACATCCAGATGCGGTTCCGCGACATCGACGGAATGGGCCATGTGAACAACGCCGTCTACTTGTCCTACATCGAGCTCGCGAGGACGCAGTTCTACATGCATCAGGCGAACAAGCGCACGCTCGACGAGATCGATTTCATCCTGGCCCACGTGGAGATCGACTTCGAATCCCAGGCCGTGTGGGGCGACCAGATCCAAGTGGCCGTGTGGCCCTCGAAGATTGGTACGTCGTCGTTCACCTTGAGCTACGAGGTCCAAGAGAAACGCAGCGCCCGGATCCTCGCCCGCGCGAAGAGCGTCTTGGTCTCGTACGACTACGAAACGAAGAAATCGAAACCGATTGCCCCGGCGTTTCGCAAGCTCCTCGAGGCGGCCCTGGAGCTGTAGCTCTGTTCCCGTCCCTTGGGGGTCTCTTAAGGACCCGCCCAAAGGGTCAATGATGGGAGGCGCGTTCCGGGCAGGGATGGCCGAGAAAGGCGGGAGGCCTCCCATCGGGACGAAGGGCGCCGCGGAATACTATTGGAAGCGGTACACGGAGCTCTATCCGAAGTACTTCTGGTCCGACGAGACGAAACTCGCGGACATCGTCGTCGCCTCGGCGAAAGGCTCCCTCCTCTACGACGTCGAAGGCAAGGAGTACATCGACCTCACGAGCCAGTGGGCGACGAACAACCTGGGGAACGTCCACCCGGAGGTCCTGAAGGCGACCGTCGACGCGCTCGAGCGGTACGGCTTCCTGATCCTCTTCATGAATCCGCACCTTCCGATGATCGACCTCGCGGAGAAGCTCCTCGAGATTCGGCCGTCGAAGAACCTCAGCCGCGTGTTCTTGGAGCTCTCCGGCACGGGAGCCGCGGAAGGGGCCGTGAAGCATGCGATTGAGGCGAGCGGACGTCCCCTGATCCTGAGCTTCATGGGCCAGTACCACGGCCTGAGCATCGGGGCGACCGCCTTCGGCACCTTGGCCTCCCGGATGCGGCGGAACTGGGAAGCGTTCTCGGGAGGCGCCGTGCATGCGCCGTATCCGATGACGTACCGCAAGCCGAAGGGCATGACCGACGACGAGTTCGGCGAATGGTGCCTCGGGTTCCTCGAGGATCAGATCCTCCGGTACGTCGCGTACCCGGACCGCATCGCGGGCGCGATCTTCGAGCCGGTGGCCCTCGAGGCCGGCGTCTGGATCCCTCCGGCGAATTTCGTGCGCGGCCTCCGGAAGCTCGCCGATGAACACGGGTGGTTCCTGATCGCCGACGAGGTCGAGTCCGGCTTGGGGCGCACCGGGACGATGTGGGGGATCGAGCACTTCGGCGTCGCTCCAGATCTTGTGTCGATCGGGAAGGCGCTCGGGGGCGGGATGATGCCCCTCGGCGCGGTCCTCGGGGACGACCGGGCGATGGGGACCCACGACGTGATCGCCGGGACGACGTTTGGCGGTCACCCGGCCGCGTGCGTGGCCGCATCCGTCACGATCGACATCATGCGGCGGGATCGGATCCCCGAACGCGCCGGACGGATCGGCGGCAAGGCCCTCAGGCGCGTGAAGGAGTGGGAAGACCTCTCGATCGTCGGCGAGACGCGGGGCCTCGGGCTCGCGATCGGCGTGGAGATCGTCAAGGACAAGGACGCCAAGACGCGCGACAACGACACGGCCCGCGACGTCTTCTTCGACTGTGTCCGCGGCGGCGTGATTCCTCTGTACGACTATGAGATGAACGTGTTGCGGATCCAGCCCCCGCTCACGATCGAGGAGCCTCTGTTGGACCAGGCGCTCGACGTCATGGAAGGCGCGCTCCGCAAGCACGCTCGCTAGGCCACGGACCGCTCCCAGCGGACCTGCTCCCGCACGTCGATCCCGAAGTTCCGGAGCAATGGAAAGAACGGCATCGGGTCAAGGGTCTCTGGTGAGACCTTTCCTTTCCCCTTGATTGCGCCGTTCGCCAGGAGGATCGCGCCGACCGCCACGCCGGTCCCGGTGAGGTACGCCGTCGCGGTCGCACCGAATTTCTCCGACGCCTCGCGATGGCCGAGCACGGAGGAGACCGTGTGGACCACGTGTTGGCCGTCCCGCTCTCCGGCGACCTCGACGAGGATCGCGGCGTATCCGTCGACGCGGCCGGCCAGGTCCGCGGGTTTCGGGAGCGCGGCGAACAAGGCCCTCCGCGGACTCGGCCCTCCCGCAGCTCCCGGCTCCAGGAGATGCAGATCTCGGAACAGTTTCAACGTCTGCACGGTCGCCGGGTCGAGTGCGAGCTTGAAGTCCACGTACCGCACGCCCTTCCCGATGAACCGCGGGAGCGTGTCGACCTCCTCGTGGTCCACGGAATACACGGGGAGGGGGCCGATGGGCGCCGGGAATTCGTACGTCTCGAACTCGCCGAACGGCGGGACGGACTCGTACTTGCCATCCCGCCAGATCCGGGAGGGGGCGAGGGTCTCCTCGACGAACGTCTCGGGACTGAAGAGCGCGATGAAAGGATAGTCCGGACTCGATGCCGTGTCGCCGTCGCGCACCTTGATCGACTCTACGCGGTCCATCCCGTCGGCCGCGTATCGCGCAAAGACGTTGCTCAGCCCGGGATCCTCGCCCATCGCGCACAGCGCCGTCAACCCGGCGGCCTTCCAGGTGTCCGAATCCACGAACGGATCGGCCGAGTCGTTCGCGGGATCGAGGTAGTTCGCATGTTCTCCGAGCGCCGCGGATTGGATCAGCCGGTTGAACCGAGGCAGGGCCGTGTTGATGACGAGCCCGCATCCGCGCATGGCCCGGCGCAGCGCGTCCTCGTCGCTCGCGTCGATCTGCATCGCACGCGCCTTGGGGCTTCGCAGATGAGCGGCCGTCCGCTTCGCAAGCTCCCCGTCGACGTCGGCGAGGAGAACATCCCCAATCGCTTCGTGTGCGGCGAGGTGATGCGCGACGACGGAACCGACCGCTCCGCAGCCGATCACGAGAACCTGCGGGCGGTCGGAGACGATGCTGTCGAACCTCGACTCCACGGAGACACTTGGCGGTCCATGAGCCTTGCGGGGGTGGGGACATAAATCTGACGTAGGGGTTCAAAAGCCATGGCAGTACGTGACAGGGAGCAGCTTCCGAGTTAACCTTGTTTAAGGTTGCACCCTCGGTGCCGCCGAGACTCTGCCGGCGGTCTCGAGCAACGTCACAACTCGAGTCGCATCCGATGTGGGCGGCGAGCAGACATTCCCCTGGCACACGAACGCGACTGGGCCTGCGCTCGCCTCTTTCGTGGCGAGCATCGGCACGACGAGGGCGGGGACGTACGCGTCCGCCTTGTCGACGACGAGGACCGTCTTTCCCGGAGCGAACGTTTCGACGGCGGCCCGGCGCAAGGCGCCCGCTCGAGGATGATCGCGGCCCCCGAGCACGACGACTTCCGGCGGGGGATGGATCCACAGTTCCGCGGCGAGATGGTACGTGCCGGCGAACACAGGGCCGTACCGGCTTGCCTCCCCCGCGAACGACACCATGAGTTCGTCGTGGCGGAGCCGGTAGGTGTCGTTCCCGGTGAGCGCGTGGAGCCGCTGGAGGCAGAGGGCCGCCACTGCGTTCGCCCCCGCGTACGGGGAGTCCTCAACGGGGCGGCGACGGACCTCGCGGACCGGGAGGCCGACGCCCTCATGGAGGTCCGCGGCGATGTCGACGAATCCGCCGGAACGGTCCCAGAAGTGCTTCAAAGTGAATTCCATGATTTCCTCCGCGGTGGGTAGGTACCCGGGAATGGCCGTGGCGCCGTACGCGGTGAGGAGCGCATCGACGACGTACACGTGGTCCTCCAGGAGGCCCCGGACCTTGCGGACGCCGTGCGCGGAAGCGTGCCACATCCCATCCTCGTTCGACCACATCTCCGCGATGATCCGGTCGAGCGATTTTAGCGCGAATGCTCGCACATCGTCCCTGCCGAACGCAACGGCGGCGTCGAGGACCGCCGCGATCATCATCCCGTTCCACGAGGCGAAGATTGTCGGGTCCACCGCGGGCGCCGGCCGTTTGTCGCGGGCCGCCTTCAGCTTCCTCCTGCCGCTTTGGATCAGGGTTCGGACGCGGTCCTCCGGCATCCCGAGGTCCTTCGCGATCGCCGCCGGTTCTCGGTCGACGTAGAGGACGTTCTTCTTCGGGTTGTGGTGCATCTCACCGCGGTCCCCGACCTCGTAATGCAGCTCGAGGACCCGCGCTTCGTCCGCATCGACCGCGGCGTGCAACTCCTCGCGCGTCCAGGTGAAGTAATCGCCGTCGTCATCCAAGCCGACGTCCGCGTCTTGGCTGGCATAGTAGCCGCCGCGTTTGCGGTCCGAGAGGACCTCGTCGGCCCAGGCGAGGAGCCCTTCCGCCGTCTCGCGGTATCGCGCGTCGCGGGTGAGCTGCCATGCATGGACGTAATTCGCCAGGAGGCCCGCGTTGTCGTACAGCATCTTCTCGAAATGGGGCACGATCCATTGCGGGTCCGTCGCGTAGCGGTGGAAGCCGCCGCCCACCTGGTCGTAGACCCCGCCGTTCGCCATCGCGGTCAGGGTTCGCGTGAAGATCTTGTGGAGCCCTTCTTCGCGGGTGCGGTGGTAGCGGGCCATGACCCACTCCATCGTCCCCGCATGGGGGAACTTCTGCGGGCCGGAGATACCGCCGTTCACGGGGTCGAACTGGCCGCGGAGAGCGTCGAGGCTTTCCTTCAGCATCGCCTCGTTCACGAGGCCTTCTTCGACGAGGGAGGTGCGGCCTTCCGCGAGCGCCTGGTGGAGGGCCTCCGCCTCCCGCAGGGTGTCCGCCTTGTTCCCGCGATACGCGTCCGCCATCGCGAGCAAGACCCGGCGGAAGCTGGGCCGACCGTACGCGTCCTTCGGCGGGAAGTAGGTGCCGCCGTAGAACACCTTGCCGTCCGGCGTCAGGAACGCGGTGAGGGGCCACCCGCCCTGGCCCGCGATCGCGCCGACGGCCTGCTGGTACCGCGCGTCGATGTCCGGGCGCTCGTCTCGATCCACCTTGATCGCGATGAAGTGCTCGTTGATGACCTTCGCGAGCTCCGGGTCCTCGTACGATTCCCGGTCGATCACATGGCACCAGTGGCACCACGTTGCCCCGATGTCCAGGAGGATCGGACGATCGAGTTCCTTCGCCCGGCGGAACGCGTCTTCGCCCCACGGATACCATTGGACCGGCTGCTGGGCTGCGCCGCGGAGGTACGTCGAGGTCTCCTTTGCGAGCCGGTTCTCCGCCATGGAGAGACGGAGGCGAGGCCGCGTTAAGTGCCTTTGGGTGAGACCGCGGTCGCCTTCAAGCGAGCGGAAAACTGCTTGCGGAACTTCGCGACCTTCGGGGCGATGACGACGCGGCAGTAGCCCGCGGTCGGGTTCTTGCGGAAGTAATCTTGGTGGTACTCCTCCGCGCGGTAGAACGCCGTCAACGGCGCGAGTTCCGTGACGATCGGTCGCCCCCAGATTCCGGCTTTTTCGATTTCCGCGATGATCTGCTTGGCCGTCTTCTCTTGTTCCGGAGAGTGGTAGAAGATCGCGGACCGATACTGCGTCCCGACGTCCCCGCCTTGCCGGTCCCGCGTCGTCGGATCGTGGACGGAGAAGAAGATTCGCAGGATGTCCGCGAGCGGGACGGCAGTCGGATCGAACGTGACTTGCACGGCCTCCGCGTGGCCCGTCGTGTCCGTGCACACGGCTTCGTACGAGGGGTCCGCCAACTTCCCGCCGGAATACCCGACTTCGACCTTCTCAACGCCGCGGAGCTCCTGGAACACGGGTTGGAGGCACCAGAAACAGCCGCCCGCGATGGTCACAACTTCCTTCGTCGTCTTCGGAGTTGTCATCATGCCTTTCACCTGCGGATGCGCTTCGGCGCGAGATTAAGCTTTGCCAACGTCATTTCATCAAGCGGCGTGCATTCGTCCGGAGGATTTGTTCCTTCGTTCGCTCGGACAACGCCAGGGCCTGCAATCCCTCGATCTCCTCGCGGATTCCCGGCACCCCGGGACCGGGCCAGTCGGATCCGAACACGACTTTGTCCGCGATTTCTTCGAGCCGCGGGAACCATTCGAGGAGCCGCTTCGGCGGGATGCTCGAGGTGTCGAGGAACACGTTCGGATGCCGGCGCAGGAGGTAGAAGGCCGTGTCGCACCAGAGGGGACGACCGCCATGGGCCATGAGGATCGTGAGGTCGGGGAAATCCTGGGCTACGTCATCCAGGGCGATCGGGTCTCCGTACTTCGATCGCGCGCCGGGGAAGACCGAGGTCCCCGTGTGGATTGTGACGGGCATGCCGAGTCGCTCGGCGGTCTTGTAAATCGTGCGCAGGGCGGGCAGCTTGCCATCCGCATATGCATTCGCCGCGAACAACTGATGGGGCGGATGAATTTTCATCCCGCCCATCTCCCACTTGGACGCGAGGCGCTCGACGTCCCGCTTCGGATCCCTCGTCCGTTTCGGATGGACGGAGCCAAACGGAATCAGGCGTTTCCGGTCCTCTCGGGCGAACTCGGAGACGAACCGGTTCACGTCTTCGGTGAAGCCCATGACCTCCGGCGCGACGTAGTTGATCAAGCACGCCCGCTCGACGCCGATCGAATCGAGGTGGGCAAGGAACGCCCGCGGATCGTCCGCCAACCGCGAGGCCTGGTCCTTCGCGGGGATCGTCCGCCAGAGGGTTTCCAGGATCTCCGGCTTAAGGGAGCGGTAGGGCTCGATGTGGACGTGGACGTCCGTGATCCCGGGCAATGTTCCGGCGGTAGCTGGGCTGGCGGGAAAGCCTTTTCGCAGCCGCCCGCGGCGGTTCGCGATTCAACCTATCTTGCGCGCTTCGACCATGCGAGCGGGCCCGAACGAGGCGGCATTTCACTCCCGCCCGCGAAAGGAGCTCGCGAATCGGTTCGTGGGCCCGGAGAAGTCGATGTTCAGTCCGACGAGATTGGTTTGGGGGAAACGCCATCCCAGTTGCGCAAGGAAGCTTCCTACCCCGCACGCGAAATCGAGATGGAGGCCGTCGCCGAGGTCGGCCATCCGCGCGGTCGCCCATCGCTGGACTCCGCCCCAACCGATGTCGAGCCCGTCGATTTCTTGGATGATCGGATCTCGGCCTTTCACGAGCCATGATCGCAACGTTTCCTCGCGACCGAGGATCGACCGGTCGTCATGCTGGAGTGGGGGCATTCCGTCCCTTCGTCAATCGGGATTCAGGAGGGCCCGGATCACGTCGCGGTAGTCCCGGTACGGTGTCGTGCAGGGGGAGCCGTCTGCGTACAGAAGGACGTTCTCCCCAGGATCCGCGTTGCTCAGCGCGAGAATCGTCGAGGACACGGTGCCTCCGCCTTGGAAATGGACGCACAGCCCGACGGCGCCGGCGCCGGACGCATGGGTGCGCAACGCGCTCTGGAGGGCTCGAATCACGTCCTCGATGGACCGCGCCGTCGTTTTTGCGAGCAGACCCTGGACCAGCTGAACTTTCGGATCCGTCGCGACGTTGCCCCCTTCGTTGGTGAGGACGTTCAGCCCTTCGTGGCCACGGCTCGTCGCGAACTCCCCATCATAGCGGAAGAACCGAAGGTCTTTCCGAGAAGCCGCGAGGAGATTCCAGAAGTTGTATTCGTGCTCGCGGACCGCCCGCTGGAGGAATACGTCGACGCCCGGGACGCTCGGCTGTCGCAGCGCCTCGAGGACGAGTTGACCGCGGGAACGCGCGGTCGCCGAAGTCCGGCCCCGGCGGTTCGACAAGGCCACGACGAGCCCCGTCCCGCTCGCGCCGAGCCATGTCCCGCCCGCTTGCCGATCTCGCGGTGCCACAATGAGGGGCGTCCCGTCGAAGACGGACGGGGGATCCGCGGGTCGCATCGCCGATTCGTCTCGGTTCATTCCGATCACAAGGTCGTAGCCAGGGACGGACCGCCAGAAGGCGATCAGGGTGCACATGGCGGCGCCTCACTTCGCCTGCTTCAGGTCGTACGCGCGCATCTGCGCCACCCGGGCCACGTCGGCGCGGCCCGCCTTCGTCGCGGAGTCCATCGCGCGCTCGTACGCGAGGATCGTCGCCTCCCGCAGGAGCGGATCACCGCCCGTCGTCGCCTGCTCGCTCATCGCCTCCGCCGTGTCGAAGAAGTACTTCGCCGCGGTCAGGTGGTCGCCGAGCGTCCGGAAGAACGCGCCCGCGAAGAGCCCTTCGTGCGTGAGGCCCTCCGCGCCGCCGGAGAAGTTGTCCTTGAGGACCGCGGCATACTCCTTCGCAACCGATGAGAGCGAAGGATCCCCGTGGAGGTCTTGGACCGCGTTGCGGTACTCGACCAGCGCGAGATACTGCCGCTCGTCCCGCGCCATTTCGTCGTCCATGAGGGCGAGGTATCCTTGGCCGGCCCTCCGACGCCAGGTGCCGGCGTCCTTCAGGCGGCCGAGCTTCTCGTTACACCGGGCGAGCGCTTGGAAGATCCCGACTCGATCGAGCGCGGAACCGGACTCCGTGAGCCGAGCGTAGTGCCCGAGGGCCTTCGCGAAGTCCGAGCGGGCCTCCGCCTCGATCGCCTCGACGAGGTCGGACATACGCCGCACAAGTCGCTCGGCGGATATGAGCCTGCGCTCAGATCTCGGCCCACTTACCGTATCCTTCCCACACGCGCACATGGGCCGGGAACTTGATCTTCTCTTGGAGTCGCTTCGCGATGAGCTCGCAAATGTTCTCGACCGTCGGGTACTCGAGAAACGTGTTCCAGTCCTTGTGGTCGTAGTCGGCGAGGATGGCGCGGAGCGCTTTCTTGATGTCCGCGAAGTCGAGGAGCATCCCGCCTTTGTGTTCGCCCTCGATGAAGACGTCGATCTGGTATGTGTGCCCGTGGAGGGACCCGCACCGCTCGTGGCCCGGGAGGTGATGCGCGCAGTCGATGTACTCCGTGATCCCGAGCTTCATTTCGGCGGACGAAGGACCGGGTCGCCATAAACCTTGGCCCGCGGCCGCTTCAAATCGGCGTGACGGTCACGAACTTCAGCGGTTCCCCCCCGCGCTGGAGGAACTGATGCTCTTCGTTCGATTGGACGAGTAGGACGACGCCGGGGCGGAGCGCGAGTTTCTTCCCGTCCAAGATTGCGACGCCGCGACCCTCGGTCACGACGAGCTGATGGTCCCATTCGTGGCGGTGCATCGCCGAGAATCCGCCTTTCGTGATGATGAACTCGTGCATCGAGGTCTTTCGGGCTCCGTCCTCGTGACCGATCAGCTGTTTCATCTTCACGTTGTGACTGCCGTCCTCCAAGAAACGGATTGCGGCGACCGACCGGACCGTGGTCGTATACATGTCGGGCTCCGAGGGTATCCATCGGGCTCTTTAAGGGTTTGCGCGGGATGACAAAGGATGCGTCACGCTTCGTACGCGACGGGATCCTTGACCCCGACCGCGTCGAATGCCTCCTTCCTCTCGCGGCACGAAACGCACGTGCCGCAATGGAGCGGGCGGTCCCAGTAGCACGACCATGTGTCCTCGAACGGCACGTTCAGCTCGAGCCCCAACCGGACGACTTCCTCTTTCGACTTGCCGCTCAGCGGCACGAGGATCTGCACCGGCGACTTGTCGTACGACCAAAGGCTGAGGTGGAAGACGCTGTTCAGGAAATTGAAGAACTTCGGGCTCGAGTCCGGGAACGATTCCGGGTCGAGTCCGTTGTGGCCGCCGACGATGTAGCGCGCCGCGTCGAGCTCGGCATAGTAGCCCGCGAGGCCGTAGAAGATGAGGTTCCGACCCGGGATGTAACCTTCCGGGGAGTTGAGGAGGAGCTGATTCTCGAATCCCTCCTTGCGAAGGTCGTCGACCTCTTTGAGAAACGGCAGGTCCACGTGGCGGATCGGCGCGGTGCCCACCTGTGAGGTGAGCGCTCGGATCGCGTCGTGTTCCCGCTTCGGCCGGCCGAAATAGTCGAACGTGAGCGGGTGGATGTCGAGACCCTGCTTCCGCGACCACCACAAGGCGACGGCGGAATCGACGCCGCCGGAGAGCAGGACGATTGCTCGTTCCATCGAAGGCCGCCTGAACAGTGGGCCCGCCCCGCGGATTCCCGTGCGGGCCGCGGACGGGACGCTTCCGCCGCATAAATATCTGTCCCAGACCCGCGTGATTCAGGGGACCGAAAAGGATTTCAGGCGGCGGGCGGCGGCGGCAGGTGGTACGGCTCCCAGAGCACCCCGAGTTCATCCTCGATCCCTTCGAGTGCTTCACCTTGCCACGTTGCGAGGCGGTCCCCGTACCGATCTCGGAGGATTGCGAGGAGATGTCGAAGGCGGTGAACGATGTCTTCCGTGTCACCCGACTTGACGAGGACCGCCAGGACGAGTCCGCTCTCGTTGCACATCACGAACCGATGGTCGCCGAGGGTGACCTCGTGCACCTCCCCGTCCCGTTCCGTGAACGCCTCGCGGACGAACGACGAGATCGCGGAGATCATGCTCCCCACGACATCGCGGTCTTTGTCGCTCATCAGGCTCCGCGACATGTGCTTGACAAGGAGGCCGTTCGCCCCGATGACGAAGACTTCCTCGATGATCGGCTCCGGCGGGGCCGTCTGGGCAGGGGCAGCGGGAGGTGCGGGCGGAGCGACCCTGGACGGGACGCGCTTGACGGTCACTTGCATCTGCTTCGGCATGAGCTTCTTCGAGGGTACGAGGTGCCAGAGATCGGAGGAAGCCCATGCGAGCGCCAAGCCCGCTCCCAAGACGAGGACCCACCCGAGCCCCGGCGTCGTAGAAAGGGCCAGAGTTCCAGTCGGATTGCTCCCTGAGCTGAAGAATTGGACCCGGCCGAACCCCGTGTTCGGTAGGTCGCCGCTGTTCGCCGCGTCCGGGATGGCGAACACGATCGCGAAGGCGGCGTACAGGAAGGAGGCGCAACCGCCTAAGAATGCCACGCCCGCGAAGATCCCTCGGAGTTTTTTCCAGAAGGTCAGGACCGCGAGGACCTGGCCGGCGAGCGCTCCAATCAAGCCGATGATGAAGAACTGCCCGAAATCCTCGAAGACCCGAGACATGTTCCTCTGGGCGCCGGACGTCAGGGTCGCGAGCTCCGGATAGCTATAGAACCGATCGGGGGCCCTCTGCTTCGTCGTCTGGTTTTGGACGAAGTGGTGCGCCGAGAAGGGACCGTAGTCCCAGACGTCGGACTGCTGCGGATTCTCCAATCGCCATTCCCACAGCGGCTGGCCGACGGCGACGAAGGCGAGCACGATGGCTACCCCGGCAGCCGCGATGCCGGACCAGACAGACATGTCCGGCGAACGAGTCGGGCCTCCCGTTAAGACCCCTCTCACGTGGTTATCGGTGCTGACAACGAACAATCAAGTTTGAGAATCGCGGGTCAGCGATCCTTCCAACGGGGCTCCCGCTTTTCGAGGAACGCGCGGACGCCTTCCTCCTTGTCTTCCGACGCCATCGCGAGGCTGAAGAGGCTCTGTTCGTACCGCAGGCCCTGGTCCAGAGGGAGCCTCGCCGACGACCGCACGGCCGCTTTCGCGAGCCGGACGGTAAGGGCGCTCCGCGACGCGATGCGGTCCGCCACCTCGAACGTCCGGCCCTCGAGTCGCGCATGCGGCACGACCTCGTCCACCAGGCCGACGCGCAACGCCTCGGCCGCGTCGATCCGGTCGCCCGTGAGCGTCAGCTTGAGCGCGTTCCCGAGGCCCACCAAGCGCGGCAGTCGCTGGCTCGCGCCGCCGCCGGGGATGATCCCGATATTGATCTCCGTCTGGCCCAGCGTCGCCCGCTCCGATGCGATCCGGATGTCGCACGCCATCGCCAGTTCGAGGCCGCCGCCGAAGCAGTAGCCGTTGATCATCGCGAGGATCGGTTTCGTCGTGCGGTCCACGGCGTCGTACAGCGTCCCGTGCTCGTACATATGCCACTGTTCGATCGAAGTGCGGCCTTGGAACTCGTGGATATCGGCGCCCGCGGTAAACGCCTTGTCGCCGGCACCCGTAATCACGATCACGCGTGTGTCTTCTCGGCCGTCGAGGTCATGGAGGGCCCGGACTAGTTCCGCCTTGAGCATCATCGACATCGCGTTGAGCTTGTCCGGCCGGTTCAACGTGATTAGCGCGGTCGAGTCGCGACGGCCCACGAGGATCGTCTCGAATTCCATGGGATCGGAGGGGGAAGCCCGTGCGCGGCCTTGAGGCCTCGCCTTGCGCGCAAACCTCGTCCAAGGGTCGTCGTCCCGTCCTGCGCGATTGACACCGCCTCGAAGGGGCCCCCATCCCCCGCGAGAGGTTTGCCTGGCCACGGATGGTTACGTGCGTCGGAGCCTGCGGACCCTCGCCCCTCTCAGGAACCCGACGAGCTTCGCTCCCACAACGATGCCAACGATGCTCCCTGCCAGGACTAGAAGGGCGAAAAGCATCATGCCGAGGCCGGGATCGATTCCAGGTTGACTCCAGCCACCCCAAGGAATCGCGGCGAGGAGAGCAACGTAGACCGCACCTCCACCAACTATGAAAAAGAGAGCCATCTGCCATCCCTCGAGGCCTTCCTTCTCGAGCGGCAAGTCGAATTCCCGGTTGCGCCCTACGATCATCCGGTTGGGCATCGAGGTGCAGGCCCCCTACGTCGTGCTGAGGCTTGCAGGCTGATTCACCGAGACGCAGATAATACCATCTAGGCGGCGCTGCAGAGTTACGTCTCGCTCGGAGCGGAAAGGCTCGATTTCCAGGGGCAACTAGCAGGTGGGCCGGCGGCCACCGCGAAAACCCCGTTCTGCAGCTAGATTCGACGATCCATGATGTGCACGGTCGTCTCGAACCGCATCTTTCGCCAGAAGCGCAGGCCGAGCGCGTTCTTGGCGTGGGTGTACAGTTCCACGCGGTTCACCCCATGAGCCCGGAACCAATCCATCGCCGCGTCGACCAACGCCTCCCCCGTTCCCTGTTTCCGGTTACCCTCCTCGACGAAGACGTCGTAGATGTGTCCGTACGCTCGGTGCGCGAAGACCTTCGGCCGCTGGAGAATCGCCGCGAGGAGGAAGCCGACCGCAACCCCGTCAATCTCGGCCGTGAGGCAGAGGCGGTCCTTGCGGCCGATGTGATTGCGCGCGAAGCGTTGCCACTCGCCCCTCCATCGAGGTGCGAGGCGGTATTCCGGGCCGCCGAGCTCCACGTGATACTCTGCAAGCTTTTCCCACATTCGCGCGAGTCCATCCAGATCGCCAATTCGAGCCGTCCGAATGCCTAGCTGATCCGACACGTGACCTCCGTCGGTTTCCATCGACCCAAGTCCGTTTCCGTCCGCGGACGGGAGGTCACTTGCCCTGGAACACGGGCTTGCGTTTCTCGAGGAACGCGCGGAAGCCTTCCTTCGCGTCGGCCATCGCGAAGAGGCGGTTCTGCAATTCCCGCTCGAGGGCAAACCCTTCGTACATCGGCATCTCAATTCCTTCCGTGACGGATCGCTTGATGAAGCCGACTGCGCGCGCGGCGTGCTGCGGATACGTCAGGCCCTTCGCGAACGCCATCGTGTCGTCCCAGAACTTCGCGCGCGGGAATACGCGGTTCAGCAGGCCCCAGTCCAGCGCCTCTTTCGGCGTGAGCATCCGACCGGTCGCCATCAGATCGATCGCGCGGCTCTTGCCCACGAGGCGCGGCAGGCGCTGCGTGCCGCCGGTCCCGGGAAGGACGCCCAGGGTGACTTCCGGCAGCCCGATTCGCCACGCACCATCCGACGCGAGTCGGAGGTCCGTCGCCATCGCGATCTCGAGGCCGCCGCCGACGCAGTGGCCGTCGATCGCGGCGATGAACAGCTTCGGCGTGCTTTCCATTTTGTTTAGCGTCTCCTGGCAATTCAGGCAGAACATCGCCTTGTAGTCCGGCGTCGACGATGCGAGCAGGTTGATGTCCGCGCCGGCGGACCAGACGCCATCGAGCTTGGACGCGAGGACGCACACGTCGACGTCGTCATCGAAACGAACGTCGTCGATCATCGTGTTCAGGTCGCGCATCAAGTCCGCGTCGTACGTGTTGGCTTTGGGCTTGTTCAGCCAGGCGACGGCGACTCGGTCCTTCTTCTCCAGAGAAATGTACGTGAGGTCCATCACTCCGCCTCGGTCGGTCCCAAGGGACCGGGCCGTAATAAAAGCTGGCCCTTACGCGTGCGCGGCCGGCTCCGGCGTGCCCCACATGTCGTTGAACAGGAAGTCCGTCTTCACGAAGTCCCAGTGGCGGCTCTGCATGTACCGGTCCGGGAGGACCGTCCGGAGGTAGTCGACGTAGGCGGCTCGTTCGATGGGCTTGGCGTGGTCGGTCAGCAACTCTCCGTGGACGTCGTACGGCAAGTACACGTAGCCGACGCCCGCGGCGTCCGCGCCGGGATTGCGGTAGTCACCGTATTCCGCAAGCCCGCGAATCCGGAAGAACCGCCGGTCGGGGAGGAATAGCAGGTCGTCCTTCGCCAGGCCGTGAACGGTCTCGCCTTTCTCGACGATTCGGCGCAGAGCGGCCTCCGCCTCCTCCCGATTGCAACGGCCCTGCGCTTGGATGATCGCGAGGTTCGCGTCCTTGACCTTGCCGAGGACCTCGTCAATGTAAATCGTCTGCGCCTCGCGATTCTTGAGCGTCTTGAACACGCCCTTCACGAGGTCTCCACCGAGCTCCGATCCGAACATCTCGAGGCCGCGCGGGTACCACATGTTCAGCGTCTTCTGCAGATCCTCGATCCCGAAGTTCCCGCCGTCCAAGGTGCCCGCGACCGCGATCGCCTTCATCAGCGTCTCGCCCGCGGCGAGGTGATACGACTCCTCAACCCAACGCATCCACGGCATGCTCACGGCCATCGGTCCATACAGGAAGTGATGCTGCATCTCGAGCTGGAACTTCCCGACCCGATCGATGAACGACATGAACGTCGCGGAGTCCATGAGGCTCTTGAACTCGATGTTGAACGCATCGAGGACGTGTTCGCCAGGCTTCATGGCGAACAGTTCTTCCATCGTCTCGGTCGCCCAGTGTCGTCCCCACCGCGGCTTGTCGAACGTCGCGTCGAGGGTCAGCACGCCCGCCATCTGCATGTGATGTCGCAGCTCCTCGACGCAGACGCGTTTCTTCGAGAAAGAGATCGCGTCGAGGCGGTGGCCTCCTGTATCCGTGCGGTGGATCCCTTCGACAATCTCCCGGTCGAGACCGGTCAGAGAGCCGCCATCGAGTTGCTCGTACACCATCCGGTGCTGCTGGATCGATCCGAGTTCCGTCGAGGCCTGCGCGCGGATGATCTTGAGCGCGGTCATGAACTGCGCGTCCGGCATCTTGTCGGCGGTCCACACGCGATTCGCGAGGCTCGCGGTCGCAGCGCTCGCCCCGACGACCTTCTGGGCGAATCCCGCGAACCCATCGGGCTTCGCCATGATCACGCTCAGCCGGGGGAGGGGCGTGTCCGGGTAGTACCGCTTCCAGTTCGCGGGGTCGAGGACGGCCGGCATCTCCGGGAAATAGGTCTCCTGCCAACGCCGTCCTTCGTCTTGCCACGCTTGCGGGAGCGCCTCGAGCCGGAACTGGTCGAGGAAAGGCATGCCGTTCGTTCCGATGGCCGTCGTACGGGATGAACCTTTTCTCGGAAGCCTCGGAGTGACTCGGTCTTTGCTCAGGGCTCAGCGACGTTGCAGCACGCCGACGTAGCTGGCGGCATCCTCTCGCGGCTCGTAGAGGACCCGCACGAGATCCCAGCCCGTCGCGTGCGCGAGTTCGGCGAGGTCATCCGGCGAAAGCAAGAGGAGGTCGAACCAATCGCCGACGCGACCCTTGTACCGTCCGCGCAACGTGAGGAGTCCGGGTGGGCGGCCGCGTGCGATATTCCATTTCACGTAGGGCAGGTGCTGTCGAATCCACGTCCCCGGGATCCGGGTGCTGCCGATGAGACGCCCGCGGGCCGTCGAAATTTGCCGGGCGTCTCGCAGGAATCGTCGCATCCGCGGGACGTCCCCGGCGAGGCCGAGGTTGTTCCCCATGAGGATGATCGTGTCGAACGTCCCCAGCCCCCGCGGCAGCCGCTGCACGCTCGCCTGGTAGACCTCCTCGACCCCGCGGATTCGGGCGAGCGCCACCTGCGTTGGCGAGGCGTCGATCCCCACCACACGATGCCGTTTCCGCTGGAGATAGAGCGCATGGCGGCCCGGTCCGCAACCCACGTCGAGGACCCGGCCGCGGACTTCCTTCATCGCCTCCCGCTCGACTTTCAACCACTTCGCGGGCGGGGCGAAGTACGCCTCGACCCGGGACCGGCTCCGGTACCCGTCGTCTCGCTCGAACTCGAAGACGACCTGCTTGCCGAGCCAGTAGTCCAGCATCGCACGGGCGTACAGATCGAACGACTGGACCGGCCCGCGTTTGCGTTTCGGGCGTGAAGGCATGCTTGCGGCCCGGCATGTGCCGTTGCCGTATTGAGGATTCCTTTTGACGGGGATAGCTACAACATAGTCGCCCCCGCAAGCCTTATCCGTCCGTTGGGAGTACGACGCGGGGGGTCCCGAGTGGCGCGCACCCGGAAGGAAGCGAAGTTCGAGGTGTTCGGTCAGGAGATGGTCGAGAAGGTCGTGGCGAAGAGCGGGAGTTCCGGCCGCGTGTACCTTCCTCCGAACTGGATTGGCAAACGCGTGAAAGTGATTCGCGTCGAATGAGGCGGATCGGATGGCCGGACGTTTCGGTCCGACGGACTTTGCCGCGTGTGCGCGATGCGGGAGTAATCAGGTCCATCCGAAGCTCCTCGTGATGGGTCCGATCGCGGGGATTGATAGTGACAGCCGATCGTACGTGTGCCATGCGTGCGGCCACGAGGGCCTCCCAATCTTCTTCGACACGGAGGGCGCGCGGGACCAGTTCGAACGGGAGAAGAAGGGGATGTGGGACCCGGAACCGAAAGCCGCCGCGAAAGGCGTCGTGACGATCCCGATCCTGCCGATCCAGACGGATCCCTTGATCGACATCCGAGGCCTCGACCTCCTGCCCGGTCGCGTCGCGTCGGTCACCGGGGTGCGGTGGGACGCGGGACACCTGAGCCCGACGGCGTACCGCGTGTCCTTCCAGGAGTACTGGGACGCGATCGGCGGGCCGCGGTACAACGCCTCCCGGGTGTTCATGCTCGACCTCGCCGGCGTCAACCGCGCGAACCCGAACTTCGAGGTCACGCGCCATCTCGTGAAGCGGTGCGACGTGTGGCTCGAGTCGGGCGGCCGGGAGCCGGAGGAGGTCATGGACGGCTACATGCTCGATGTCGAGCGCGTCGTTGCGGGCTCGAAGACGCTCGCCTCGCTGGACGCGTTCTCGGTCCTCTATGCGCTGTCATCCGAGGTCCTCCCGTGTCTCGACTGGGACGGCAAGGTCGTGTGGCGCGATGTCCGCGAAGACCGGGGCGATCTCCGCGAAGACGTGAAAGCGCTTCGCGAAATTGGTTTCTCTGCGGTCTGCGTGATGGACCTTCGTCGGCTCGGGTCGGAGCTCGGGCCGGATCCCGCCTTCCTGGCGGCCCTCGATGGGCTCGACCTCGAGCTCTATGTTGGCGGGGGTCTCCAGGAATCGGACGTCCTGCGGCTGGGCGAGCGCGGCTTCGCGGGCGGTCTCGTCGACCCCTTCACGCCGGTCATCCGGGATTTGCTCAAGCCGCCAAGACCCGAGACGAAGACGGCGGCGGGCGCCCCCGCACCGACGCCGCGGGCCAGTCCATCTCCTAGGTCGGTCCCAGACCCTGGCTGAACGGGTCTTCGTGGGTCCTCATCGGGGCCGGGGAAAGCCATATTAGCGGACGGGCTTGTGTCGACGGGGCCGAGGAGGCGGACCGCATGTCGGTCATGTTCGATGCGAACTTCTTTATCGGCGTGATTGTGGCGACGACCGTGAGCTTTGTCATCGGGGGAATTTGGTACGGTCCCGCCTTCGGGAAGGCGTGGATGGCCGCGCTCGGGAAGACCGAGGCGGACATGGAGGCGATGCGGAAGCGGGCGTCCAAAGGGTTCGCAGCCGGGTTGGTCGGGGCGTTCATCGCGTCGTTCGTGCTCGGGCTCTTGATCCAATACGCAAGAGACGCCAACGTCGCTGGGCTGCCGAAGGGGATCGCCGGCGGCCTCATCGTCGGTTTCCTGGTCTGGTTCGGGTTCCTCATGACGACCGGGGTGTCCGGGGCGATCTTCGAAGGCCGCCCGGGGAGGCTCGTGGGGATCAACCAGGGCTTCTGGATCCTTTCGTACCTTCTGATGGGTGCGATCTTGGGCTACTGGGTTTGGGTCTGAACGAGCTTGTCGCCCGAGATAAACCTCAAAGTTCGTCGTGGCAATCAGCGGCCGGAGATTCGCCGCGTCTTGAGGAATCTGGTCGGATGACTAGACGCGTTCGACCTCGATTCCGGCACGGTTGAAGAGCTCGAGCCCTTCGTCCGATCGGTACGCGGACCGATAGTAGATTTTCGAGGCACCCGAGTTGATGATCAGTTTGGCGCACGTGATGCACGGTTGACCGGTCACGAAGACGACCTTACGGGGGTCGTTCACACGGACTTTGATCAAGGCGTTTTGCTCCGCATGCACGCAGCCGCAGCCGCCCGGTAGGTCCGCCTTGCAATCGTCGTGCGAAAACCCTTTTGCGGTTCCATTGTAGCCAAATCCGTAGATCTGGGTCATGTCTTCGGAGGTGATGACGCACGAGAACTGGGCGCGTTTGCAAGTGGCCCGGCGCGTCAGGGACATCGCGAAGTCCATGATCAGGCTCTCCACGCTCGGCCGTTCGATTTTTCCCACGCGCGTTCACCCTCGCCGGGAGGCGATGAACTCGCCGCTCGTCTTAAGGTTTCGGAGACGGCCGTCGTCCATGGACCTCCCGCAAAGCATTATCCCGAAAATCGGTGTGCGGGGCGTACGATGGCCGCGAGCACGAACGTCCCCGATGCGCCGGTCGTCTCCCCGGAACGCGTTGCGGCCTTCCGTCTCTCCCGTCATCACCTCGTGGAGCGGGCGCAGGCCTCGGCGCTCGCGCGGGTGGCGGGCGACATGGCGGGGACACAAGCCCAGGTGCTCTCCGCCGCGCAAATGTCATTAGCCGCTAGGACCCGCGACATTTCCGTGGAAGATGTCGAGCACGCCCTATGGCGAGACCGGACCCTCGTGAAGACCTGGTGTATGCGGGGCGCACTTCACCTCATCCCATCGAAGGACTTCGCCGTCTTCGTTCGGGGCAGTCGGCGCGACGCGCGTTCGACGGCGTGGATGGTCCGCCGGGGGTTTCCGATCGACGCCGTAGACCGACTCGTCCGAGGGATGCGGGCCGTGCTCGATCGGCCCCTCACGCGCACCGAGATCGCCGAACGGGTCAGCGCGTCGCTCGGGGTTAAGGTCCTCGCCAAATCCGGTCGCGGCTGGGGCGGGAAGTCGAACGCCACCGGGTTTCGGATCGCCGGGACCGTGTTGTCGCTCGACGGCATCGTATTCCTCGCGTGTACCCGGGGCCTCGCCTGCTTCGGCCCGAGTCGTGGCGCCGAGGCGACCTTCGTGCGCCCGGAGGAGTGGATCCGGAACTGGAAGGATCGGCCCGCCGAGCAGGCGGAGCTCGAGCTTCTGCGACGGTACCTCGGAGCGCATGGTCCCGCGACGGTGCGCGACTTCGCCCAGTGGACGTACATGACGGCCGCCGACGCCCGCGGGATTTGGGGGCACCTCGAGGCGGAGCTGGCACCGGTCAACATCGGGAGACAGGTCGGGTGGGTGCTTCGCGACGACGTGCCCGCACTGAAGCGCGCGAAGCTCGAATCGACGGTGGTCCGCCTTTTGCCGAATTTCGATTCGTTCCTCTTAGGTGTGAAGGACAAGAGCCACCTCGTCGACGCGGCTCACTACAAGCGCGTGTACCGTCCACAAGGGTGGCTTTCGCCGGTGGTCCTCATCGACGGCCGCGTTGCGGGTGTATGGTCCTACAGTCGGAAGCGTCGGCGGCTCGAGATTCGCGTCGAGGCGTTCCAGACGCTTCGCTCGGCGGATCGAGCGGCCATCCGGGACGAGGCTGAGGAGCTCCGCCGCTTCCTCGACGCCCCCGAGGTCGCGGTCGCGTTTGCCAGGGCCTGACGACCCTCCGGTGGGACCGAGGTCCGTCTCAGCTCCACCTCATCCCGATTGGGGTGAGCGAGCCTATGCGGTGGGCTTCGCTTTGGCGAGTTCCCGCTCCCGCAGTTGTCGGCGCAAGACCTTCCCGACAAGGGACATCGGAAGGTCCGTCGCGAACTCGATGGCCTTTGGGACCTTGAACGGCGCGAGGCGTTCCTTGCAGAAGGCGATGACTTCGCTCTCCGTCGCGGTCGTTCCGGCCTTCAGCACGACGAACGCCTTCACGGTCTCGCCGCGGTAGGGGTCCGGCACGCCAATGGCGGCGGCCTGGGCGACCGCGGGGTGCATGAACAGCACCTCCTCGACCTCCCGCGGATAGACGTTGTATCCGGAACAAAGGATCATGTCCTTCTTCCGGTCGACGATGTAAAAGTAGCCATCGGCGTCCATCTTCGCGATGTCGCCGGTCAAAAGCCACCCGTCGCGGAGGACCGTCGCGGTCTCGTCCGGCTTGTTCCAGTACCCTTTCATGACTTGCGGGCCGCGGACCGCGAGCTCGCCGACTTGGCCCTGCGGCAAATCCTTTCCCGGGTCGTCCGCGTCAACGATTTTCGCGTCCGTATCTGGGAACGGAATCCCGATGCACTCCTTCACGGTGCCGCTGAGCGGATTGCAGTGCGTGACCGGCGACGCCTCCGTGAGCCCGTACCCCTCGACGAGGCGACCTCCCGTCGCCGCCTCGAATTGCTTCCGCACTTCGTTCGGGAGCGGCGCGGCTCCGGAGATGCACGCGCGGATCGAGCGCAGATCGTACTTCGCGAGGTTCGGATTGCGCAGGATGGCGATGTACATCGTCGGGACGCCGGGGAAGATGCCGGGTCTCGTCTTGTTGATCAGCTTGAGGATCTGGTCGATCTCCCGTGGGTTCGGGTAGAGGACCATCTCGTTCCCCATGACGATTGAGAAGAGCATGACCGCGGTGAGCCCGTACACGTGGAACAGGGGAATCGCGCCGAGCACCCGCTCGGACCCCTGCGCGCCCGCGGGAAACCACGCCGCCGTCTGCGTCGCGTTCGCGACGAGGTTGCGGTGGGTGAGCATCGCGCCTTTCGGAGTTCCCGTGGTGCCGCCCGTGTACTGCAGCACGGCAACGTCATCGGGGCGGCTCCGCACGTCCTCGCTCGGATTCGCAGGCGTCGCGGCGAGGTCCGCGAATCGATGGACGCCCTTGTCGTGCGGGATCACGAGGGGCCAGTGCGCTTGCTTCTTCAGGTCCCGCCGCTTCTTGATCGGGTACAGCTGACGCAATGGCGTCTTGAGGAACTCGGCGACGTCGCACACGACGACGCGTTTGACGCCGACCTCCGCCATGGCCTTCGAGACGCTGTGCCAGAACAGATCGAGCGTCACGATCGTGTCCACGCCCGCATCGCTCCAGAGAATCGCGAGCTCCCGCGGGGTGTACGTGGGGTTCGTCTGGACGACGACCCCTCCCGCACGGAGGACCGCGAAAAAGGCGATGATGAAGTGGGGCGTGTTCGGGAGCACCAGGGAAACGCGGTCTCCGCCGCGAATCCCAATCATTCGCAGACCGGCGGCGAACCGGTCGATTGCGGCGTCGAGTTCGCCGTACGAAAGGGACTTCCCGTAGAACGTGACCGCCGGTCGGGTCGCGAACTTCTTCGCGGCGCGCCGGAGCAGCTCCCCGACGGAGATGTCCGGATACGTGAGGGAGGTTGGCACGCCCTCGGGCCAGCTACCGAGCCACGGCCTCGCGAGGGTCGCCTCCCCCTGCACGCCCGAGATAACGCCGCCGAGGACGAAAAAGGTACTGGAGGCCCAAACGATTATGCGCCGAAGGAGCCCATGGTGGCTCGATGCCTCCGGCGCCACGCTTCCGAGTCGACCGAGCGGAAGCCGTCGCATTGTTGCGGATCGACAATCCGCCGCGAAATCTCCTGACCCTTTCCATGGTGGCGGACCTCGCGGCCCTCGTCGCCGAACTCGAGAAAGATGATTCGGTCCGGTCGGCGGTGGTGACGGGAGAGGGACCGGCCCACTTTTCCGCGGGGCTCGACATGCGCGAGTGGTCCCGGCTTTCGCCGAAAGCGGCACAGGATGAGGTCAGCCGCGGGCAAGACGCGTTTTGGGCCTTCGAGCATCTCACGAAGCCGACGATCGCCGCGATCGCCGGCGTGGCCCGCGGGGCTGGGGCGGAGCTGGCGCTGGCATGCGACATCCGGATCGCGGATGAGACCGCGACGTTCTCGTTCCCGGAGGTCGACGTCGGATGGATGCCGAGCCATGGAGCGACCGGCCGGCTTTCGAAGCTCATCGGCCGATCGAGAGCCCTGGAAATCCTCGGGAGCGGGAAGGAGGTGAAGGCGATCGACGCGCTACGACTCGGGATCGTGGACCATCTCGCGGCGCCCGGCGTGGCGGTCGACCAGGCGAAGGCTCTTGCGGCCACGTTCGCCGCGAAACCGAGGGCCGCCGTGAAAGCGATCAAGCGGGCGCTCACGGAGGGCGACGAGAAGCCGTACCGGAACCGGTTCCTCCTCGAGTCCCAGCATGCGGTTCAGCTCCTGTGGTCGGACGACTACAAGGCCGCGATGCAGAAGCTCCGGGACAAGAAGTGATTCACGATCTCCGAAGGATCGAGTCTTTCGGACCCCACCGCTTCAGCTCAATGTCGACGCCGACATCCGTCGCGGCGAACGATCCGTCCTTGAGGCCCGCATCCTTCAAGATCTTGCGGCGCTGCTCTTCTCCCTCGAACGCCAGACGAGCTTGAAACAGGCCGAAGTCGATCTCCACGGTCCCGTTCACGTGGACCGCGCCGACGAGCCGTGCCCCGCTCTGGAGGACGGGTCCCCCCATCTCGATCCTCCGGGCCCGGACGCGCTTCAAGTACCCGAAGGCGACCACGCGGCCTTCCGCCCATTCGCCGGCGCGCACCTTGAGGTACGAGTCTCTCGGGTCGAGGCCGTAGATGTCCACGAAGCCCCTGGCGTCCTTCGGGTCGTACGACCATCCTTTCTTCGGATCCTTCGCGACGCGCATCCGGATGTATCCTTCCGCTTCGCAATCCGGGCACAGGATCACCTCGAGGACTCGTCCCTTCACCGGGAACGCGGCCTCGAACTCGAGGCCCGATTTGATCGGGCGCGGCACGGCCGTACGAACGGCCGGTGCGCCGATAAAGCCGACGACGCGTGACTTCAAGCCGTCGCCGGCCTTACCACGGTGGATCACGCGGGGGAGCGACGATTCCGGAAGAATCGCTGATCCACAACTACCTCATCGAGGCCGGCCTGGCGGCCCGCGTCCCGAAAGGCATCCGGATCTGGGAGGAGACGTTGCGGGACGGCGAGCAGACGCCCGGGGTCGCGTACACGCCGGAGGAGAAGCTGCGGATTGCGACCCTGTTGGATGAGATTCACCTCCCGATCATCGACGTCGGGATCCCGGTCGTCTCGAAGGAAGAAGCCCGCGCCGTCCGGATGGTCGCGGGCGCGGGGCTCGAGGCGACGGTCATGGGCGCGGCTCGGACGGTCCGGAAAGACGTCGATGCGTGCCTCGCGTGCGACGTCGACGAGATCGCGCTTTTCACCGCCGGGTCCGACCTGCACATCAAGCACAAGCTCGCGATGACCCGTGAACAGGTCAAGGAGGCCGCGGTCCGCGAGACGGAATACGCCGTCTCCCACGGCGTTGCGGTGTCGTTCGTCACCGAGGACACGTTCCGCGCGGACCTCGGGTTCGTCGTGGACCTGTACGACGCCTGCACGGAGGCGGGCGCCCACCGCGCGGTCGTCTGCGACACGGTCGGGGTGATGACGCCGCCCGGGATCACGTGGTTCTTCGGGCAACTGAGGAAGCGCCTCAAGCCGACGGAGCTGTCGTTCCACGGCCACAACGACTTCGGCCTCGCGGTCGCGAACAGCCTCGCGGCGGTCGAGGCGGGCGTCGCGGTTCCGCACACCTGCGTGAATGGCCTCGGCGAACGCTCGGGGAACGCGAGTTTCGAGGAACTCGTCTTGGCGCTCGAGGCGTTGTACGGCTACGATACGGGCATCGACATCTCTCGGATCTTCGAGGTGTCGCAGCTCGTCGAGATGCTCAGCGGAATCCCGGTCGGGATGCACAAGCCGCTCGTCGGCCACAACGCGTTCGCCCACGAGTCGGGGATCCACGCCCACGGGGTGATCCGGCACACCGCGACGTACGAGCCGATTCAGCCGGAGACAATCGGGCGGCAGCGCACGTTCGTGTTCGGCAAGCACACCGGGTCGCTCGCGGTCGCCGAAAAGCTTCGCGGCCGCGGCGTCGAGGCGACGCCGGAGCAAGTCGCGACGCTCGTGCAGCTCATCAAAGACTTCGCGGAGGCGCGATCGAAGGGCGACCAGCAGGCCTTCGTCGTCTCGTTCCGAGAGCGGGCGGAGCGGCGGCGCGGCGTGACCGACGACGAGTTCTGGACGCTCGCACGCAAGGCGGGCTTGGCCGCCCCGAAGACCGCGACGAAGTGATTTGCCTCAAGTCTTTCGGCCCGGTGGATTCGCGGGATCGGGGTCGGGGAGAGCTTGGCCGATTGCGGCGCGGGCGAAAGCGGCCGCGCGGCGGGATGTCGAGACGTAGATGCCGAGGAGGACAATCGCGGCGCCCCCGAGGTCGATCACGTCGAACGTCTCGTTGCCAAGCGTGGCGCCGAGCAAGACCGCCACGATCGGGATGATCAGGGCAATGTAGGAGAGGGTGGTCGCCTGCATTTCCTTCAGGAGCCACTGCCACGCGACAAACGTGACGACGGACCCGGCGATCGCGAGGTAGAGAATCGCCCCGAGGCCCTGCGGCCACGTCGGAATTCCCCAGGGCTCGCGCGTGATGAGCGAGACGGTGGCCAAGCCCGCAGCACCAACGGTCATTGCCGCCGCGTTGAAACTGATCGGTTCCGTGTCGTGGCCCCACCGTTTCACGGCCACTGTCGCAAACGCGGCGCACGTCGCGGCGAGGACGATCGAGAGCATGGGGAACACTTTCTCGAGGCCCGCCGTCCCGAGTTGGCTGCGAAAGATCAGGACGACGCCGCCAAAGCCCACGCCGATCCCGAGCAGTTTCTGCGCCGTGAAGCGTTCCGCTTTCAGGTAGGCGTTCGCCACGAGGGCCGTCTGAAGGGGAAAGGTTGCGAACAGGATTGCAGAGAGACCGCTCTCGACCCCGTTGTTCTCGCCCCAGTAGATGAGTCCGTAGTCGGCGGTGAACAGGACCACGCCGACGAATCCGACGAGCGCCCACTCGGTCCGGTTCTGCGGCCACTTCGATCGGAACACGACCCCCAGGAGGACGAGCACGACCGAGGCGACGGCAAAGCGCAGGGAGGCGGACAAGAACGGCGGCGCGCCCTCCAGGCCGATCCGGATCGCGAGCCACGTGGATCCCCAGATGATACAGAGCATCGCGAAGGCCCCGCTCCGCGTGGAACTCGTCGCCATTCGCGGGGGCATCACGGCCGTCGGGTAAAACCTTGGGTCCGTCGATGGCCATGTTTATAGGTCGTCCCGTACCTGTGCTTCCCGCCGGTCCCATGACGGGCCAGACGATGTCGGAGAAGATCCTGGCGCGGGCGAGCCACGCCGAGTCCGTCCATCCCGGGCAGATTGTCGACGGGGACGTCGACCTGCTCTACATGCACGAGATGCTCGCGATGGCCCTGATGCCCTTCAACGAGATCGGCACGATGAAAGTCTGGGATCCGGAGAAGATCGTCGTCACGCTGGACCACTGGGTTCCCCCGCCGACGCCCGAGATCGCGAAGATGCATCAGACGATCCGCGACTTCTGCCACAAGCAGGGGATCCGGCGCTTCCACGACGTCGGGGACCATGGCATCGTCCACCAGCTCATCGCGGAGCGGGGCTACGCCCATCCCTGGGATCTCGTGATCGGGAGCGACAGCCACACGAACATGGTCGGGGCGGTCGGCGCGTTCGCGGCGGGAATCGGGGCGACGGACACGGCGGCCGTGATGGCGACCGGCCGGTTGTGGCTCCGGGTGCCCGAGACGATCCGCGTGGAGATCCGCGGGAAACTCGCGGAGCGCACCGGCGCGAAGGACGTGATCCTCAAGGTGATCGGAACGACGGGGGATGACGGCGCACGCTACGCGGCGGTCGAGTTCACCGGTCCCATGGTGAAAGCGCTCCCGATGAATGAGCGGTTTGTCCTGTGCAATATGACGACGGAGATGGGGGCGAAGGTCGGCATGATCGAGGCGGACTCGATCACGAAGAAGTACCTGGCCCATGCGGGTGTGCCGTTCCAGCCCATCGACTCGGACGAGGATGCCTCCTTCGCGAAGACGTTCGCATTCGATGTCGACGGGATGGGCCCGCAGGTCGCGTGCCCGTCGAACCCGGCGAACCTCAAGCCCGTCGAGGACGTCGAAGGGACGAAGATCGATGTCGCGTTCCTCGGCTCCTGCACGAATGCGCGAATCGAGGATCTTCGAATCGCCGCGGACCTCCTTCGGGGGGAGAAGGTGGCCCCCGGGGTGCGGTTCCAGATCACGCCCGCGTCCCAGATCATCTACCGCCAGGCACTCAAGGAGGGCCTCGTCGAGGTGTTCTTGGATGCCGGCGCGACGTTCACCTCGTCGACCTGTGGACCGTGTTTTGGCGGCCACCTCGGGGTGTTGGCGGGCGACGAGGTGTGCATCTCCTCAACGAATCGGAACTATCCCGGCCGCATGGGATCGCCGCAGGCTCAGGTGTACCTCGCGAGCCCATGGACCGTGGCCGCGTCGGCGATCCGCGGGGAGATCACGGACCCGCGGAAGGTCTGACCATGCAGACCCGTTTCAAGGGTCGCGTGTGGACGTTTGGCGATGACATCTCCACCGACCACATCATCGCGGGCAAGTACCTCGGCACGACGGATCCGAAGGTCTTCGCCGAACACGCGTTCGAAGCCGTCGACCCGACGTGGGCGAAGAAGGTGCAGCCCGGCGACCTCATCGTCGCGGGAGCGAACTTCGGATGCGGCTCGAGCCGGGAGCAAGCCCCGATTGCGCTGAGGACCCTCGGCATCTCCGCGATCATCGCGAACTCGTTCGCCCGAATTTTCTTCCGCAACGCAATCAACTTGGGCTTCCCCGTGATTGAGTGCGTGGGCCTCCGGGAGCATGTGAAGCCGGGTGATGGGATCGAGCTCGATCTGGCGAGCGGAGAGGTCCGCCTTCCATCGGGCGAGATGGTGAGATTCACCGCGCTGCCGCCGAATGTGCTGGAAATCCTCGAGGCGGGAGGGCTTGTTCCGAAGCTTCGGAAGGAGCTCGCACAGAAATCGTCGTAGCCTCTCACCTGACCGTCCGCGGCTCCGAAGCGAGGAACTTGATCACGTCCGCCGCACTCCGGTCCGGCGGAAAGACAGGGTAGAACACCTTGCTCACGCGATTTCCCTCCAGGACGAGCGTGAGTCGCTTCAAGAAGATCTGAGTCTGGAACGTAAAGGTCGGCAGGCGGAGGGGTCTGGACCACGATCGATCCTGGTCGCTGAGGAGTTCGAACGGGAGGTGGAGCCGCTCGACCGCCTCCCGTTGCCACTCCGGCGGGTCGATGCTGACGCCGTACACCTTCGCGCCGAGCCCTCGCAAATCCTCGTGAAGGTCTCGGTATGCGCACGCTTCGGGCGTGCACCCTCGAGCCCCCGGGATCAGGTCCCACTCCTTCGGCGTCGGGGTGTCGGGCCGCCCGGTGTGCGGATACACGAACACGACCAGGGTCCCGCGCACGTCGGAAAGCTTGACGGATCGGCCCGCCGTGGAACGCAACGCAACGGACGGGAGGCGGGCTCCGGCGAGATGATCGCAAGCCCCGTCGTCGAGTGGAACTGGGAGATTCGGTGGGAGCGACGGAGGCGGCAGGTCGGGCATTGGGTTGTGGCACGGATCTCCTCCGGAAAAGGCCATCGCGACCCAGCCGAATCGGCGGTTGGATTAACCTTAAACAAGGTTAACCGATGAGGTGTTCGCTCTCTCCCGCGCTGGCCTCCGAATCCTTATGCTCGCCATCCCCTTCCGGCCGCTCGATGGCCTTCAAAATCGTCGTCCTAGCGGGGGATGGCGTCGGGCCCGAGGTGGTCCGGGAGGGCGTCAAAGTCCTGAAGGCCGTCGGGACGGTGTACGGCCTCTCATTCGATCTGGTCCCCTTCCCGTGCGGAGGACAGCACTACCTCGATACGGGTGAGGAATGGCCGGATGGCGCGTTCGAGTCGTGCAAGGCCGCGGACGCGATCTTACTCGGAGCCGTCGGGCTGCCGGAGGCGGTCCTCCCGAACGGTGAGATCGCGGGCGTCAGCGTGGTCTTCGGTCTTCGGTTCGGATTGGACCTGTACGCGAACGTGCGCCCGACGAAGCTCTATCCGAACGTTCGACACAAGATCCACGACGCGTTCAAACAGGTGTGGGAACCGGGGAAGGTGGACTTTGTCATCGTCCGGGAAAATACGGAGGGGCTCTACACGCCGACGAGGGGCTTCCTGGACCGCGGCGGCGTCAAGGAACTCGCGGTAGACAGCCGCGTGATCACGCGGAAAGGGGCCGAGCGAGTGATCCGATTCGCGTTCGAGCTCTCGAAGCAACGGAATGGAGCGCCGTCGGATCAGAAGCGGCGGGTGACGTGCGTGGACAAGTCAAACGTCACGGCGGGGTGCAAGCTCTTCCGCCAAGTCTACGACGAGGTCGCCGCCCGCTATCCGACGATCCAGAAAGACTACGCCTACATCGACGCGTTCCAGCAGTGGCTCCTCCGGTCCCCGGAGGCCTACGACGTGGCCGTGACGACGAACGTGTTCGGGGACATCGCGACCGATCTCGCCGCGGTCCTCCAAGGGGGCCTCGGCATGGCCGCGGGAGCGAACATCGGCGACGATCACGCGATGTTCGAGCCGATCCACGGGAGCGCCCCGAAGCACGCTGGCAAGGATGAAGTGAATCCGATCGCGATGGTCCTCGCGGTCCACCTGCTGCTCGATTGGCTCGGCAGGCGGAAGCGAGACAAGGCGTTGCGCGACGCCGCCGCCGTCGTCGAGAGGGCTGTCGAAACGGTCCTCAAGACGGGGAAGACCCTGACGTACGATCTCGGCGGAACCGCAAAGTGCAGCGAGGTCGGGACGGCGATTGCGACCGCCGTGACAAAGCTGGCTAAGGAAGCGTAGCATGGCGGAGTCGCCCACACGCGTCACCTCTCCCGCCATTGGTACAGTCGCCAAGCAACGACGAGCCCGACGGCCGTCGAGAGGACGAGCAAGCCGGCATCGACCGCGAGGTTCCCTGCGGCGCTCGGATCGAGGTCGAGTGTGCCTTGGACGAGCAGCGCCGCGTAGGTGGCGGGCAACAGTTGGGCGAGTTCCCGCCAGACCGGCGGGAGCTTCGAGAGCGGATAGTACAGCGGTGACAGGATCCCGAGGAGCGTGAAGATTAGGTTGCCAACGGGCCACACCTCCCGTTGGCTTCGCAGCCGGCTCGATACCGCGATGCCGATGGCGGAATACAACACCCAAACCGTCAGGATGCACGCGACGAGGACGATCCACCCGACGACGGTAACGTGGGTGACCATCGCCAGAATCACCGCGAGCGCGATGAGCGCCGGCGCGGCGGGGATGAGGTTCGAGAACGCGACGCCGAACAAATAGTGGAGTTTGTCATGCGGCGACGCGACGAAGATGTCCTGGAGCCGCAGTTCGATACGGAACACAGCGGAATCGGACAGGCACCAGCTGCCGATGTTCTGGGTCGAAAACAGCATGGCGCCCGCCACTTGAAGCGGGAAGTAGCTCTCCGGCGCGATGAGATGTAGGAAGTACAGGAAGAAGAACGGCTGGAGGAGCGGCACGATCGCGGCGGCAGGGCTGCGCCACACCCACCGCCACCCGATCCAGGCCCACGCGGGGAGCACGCGTCCCCGGTGCGGCTGCTCCCTGCGCGCGACATCGGTTGCCATCGTCATGGCTCCCGGGCGGTCCGCCGAGCCCAATAAATTCCGAAGGCGAACAGCGCGATCGCCTCGACGGACAGGGCGCACCCCCCAAGGATCGCCTCATTGGTCGTGATCGGGTCGAGACCGGCCGCCGCATCGACGAGCGCCGCGGCCGCGCTCGTCGGGAGGAGCAGCACGGCGGACCGCCACTCGATCGCGACTTTTCCGAGCGGATAGAACACGGGCGGGAGGATGCCGAAGAGGTTCGTCAGGAGGGCGGAGTAGGGCCAGATCGTCTTCATGTCCTTGAAGAGCGTCGAGACGACGTATCCGATCGTCGAAGAGACCAGCCAGACGCCGATGAGACAAGCCGCGAGGACGAGCCATCCCAGCGGGGCGAGCGGGTGGAGGATCTCGAGGATCACGACGAGGACGAGGCTCGGGGGGAGATAGGCGACGAGCATGCCGCCCGCGATGCCGACGAAGTATCCTTCCGGCGACAGGGGGCTCGCGTGGTACAACTCGTTCAGCTTGTGGTCGATCCGGATGTACGCGGCCTCGTTGAGCACGCGTTGTCCGATCAGGAACATCGAATAGACGAGCGCGCCGATGACGGTTACGGGGAGGAGCTCCGGGGCCAGGATCGCCACGAATACGATCAGCGCTCCCGGCGTGAGGGTCCCCGTCACAATCGCGAGCCACTCGTGGAGCTGCACACGAATCTCCGTCGCGAGGAACATCCCGGAACCGGACCACTTCAGCCCGATCGCCATCGGCTCACTCCGCGTCAATCGAGCGACCGACGATCGTGAGGAATGCCTCCTCGAGGGTCACCGGCCCGACGGTGGCCGACAACCGGTTCCGGAGCGCGATGTCCATGACCTCGTGGATCCGCTCCGGCTCCGTGATTACGTGCAACGACGTGCCCTCCGCGACCGTCTGCCCAAACGAGACGAATAGGTCGCGATGGTTCCCTCCGTTCTCGATCGACACGCGCAAGGTCCCGCCGATCTGCCGCTTCGCCGCTTCCGCCGTTCCTTCGAACAGGATGCGCCCCTCCTCGACGATGTACAGCCGTTCGGAGAGCGCCTCCGCCTCATCGAGGTAGTGCGTCGTGAGCAGGACCGTCGATCCCCTCCGCGTCAACGCACGGAGCATGTCCCATACGGCCCGCCGTGCGAAGGGGTCCAGCCCGATCGTCGGTTCGTCGAGGAACATGAGCGGCGCTTCCGTCGCCATGACCGTCGCGACCATCGCCCGCTGTTTCTGGCCGCCGCTGAGCGTGACGCTCAGGCGATTCCCGACCTCCTCGAGCCCCATCTTCTCGAGGGCCTCCTCGGTCCGCGACCTCGCGACTTCCTTTGAGAATCCGCGGGCTCGCAGGTAGCAGTACACCTGCTCCCGCGGGGTGAGGTGGAAGAACGGCTTGCCCTCCTGGGGGACGACCGCAATCATGGGACGGACGTCTTCCGGCGCGCTGACGACGTCGTGACCGAACACCTCGATCCGCCCCGATGTCGGGAGGAGGAGGGTTGATGTGATCCGCAGGAACGTCGTCTTCCCCGCGCCGTTACGACCGAGGAGGGCGACGCGTTCCCCTTGACGGAGGGCGAGAGAGACACCCCGCAATGCCTCGACGTCGGGTGAGCCGCGGCTGTGGTATACCTTCCGCACATCCTCGGCGCGGAGGGCCTCGATGGTCACGCAGCGGTGCAAGCGGATGCCGCGTATAAAGCTAGATTCGGGAGACGGTTTCCATCGGCGACTATTCGAAGCCGGCGTGCTCGCCTTTCTCGAACATCCCCATCGCCGCCTGACGCTTCGCTTCTCTTTCCGACTCGCTCATCTTCACGACCATCGAGACGGACCAGATGTGGCCGAACGGATCCTGAAGCTTCCCGTATCGCTCGCCCCAGAACTGGTTGTCGAGAGGCAGCGTGGGTTTCGCCCCCGCGTTGACGGCCTGATTCCAGAGCTTGTCGACGTCCTTCGAGTAAATGTGCAGGTTCGCCGTCGTCGCCCCCGCGGACGTCGGCGACTTCGAGTCGCCTCCCGGGAACTCATCGGACATCATGATCATCGAGTCGCCGATCTGGATCATCGCGTGCATCAGCGTGCCGTCCGGCATCGGTTGGCGGGACACTTCCTTCGCGCCGAACGCCTTCTTGTAGAACTCGATCGCCTTCGCCGCTCCACCGATCACCAGGTATGGCGTGACCGTGTGCATGCCGCGCGGAACCGCGCTCACGCGGGCCGCCGCCGTTCGCCTTCTCGCGGTTGCTTGCTTGCGCCTCGCCGAGCGCTTCGCCTTTCGGGCCATGAAGACTCCCCGCCGCAGTATCGGTGCGGGCAGGATAAGACTGATGCTCCGATGCCGAGGGCCTTTCATTCCCCGAGCCAGAGGCCCATGAAGACCTCATCTTCGTACGCGTCCCGGATGCGAACGCGGCGGCGACGGATTCCTTCCTCGAGAAAGCCGAGGGATTCGTACAGGCGACGGGCGCGGGTATTCGACGCGAACACGCACAGCTCCGCCTTCTTGAAACCGCGAACGCGCATCCATTCCAGGATGCGGTTCATCAGGAACCTCCCAAGGCCGACTTCCCGCCATCCGTCGCGGATCGCGATGCCGACCCCGCCGACGTGCTGCGTCTTCGGGAAATTCCCGCCGTCGCAGTCCGCCGAGCCCACGATCTCGCCCGCTGCATCGGCGACGAACAGGACGTTGTGAACGCCATCGAACGCTGCGAGCCAGCGTCGCTCCGCCTCCATATCCTCGATGTGGTCCAAGAGGATGTAGACCGCCTCGGCGCCGACGAGGTTCGCATTCCGCATAAGGGACTCCGCGTCCCCCATTCGGGAGGGCCGAATCGTGACGGTGCGTGCATCCCGCAAGGTCACGCGCTCCGCCCGCATCGGGTCGGCCATGCGCGTCACAGCGGGAACCGGTCCATCATCTCGGGCCGCCGGCGCTCCCCACTCGCGAGGTACGCGTCCATCTGTTCCTTGATCTGCGGCGTCATCTCCGCGTAGACGTCCTCGAACAGGCTCTCGATCGGCGGCGGAGGATGCCGCTCGACCTCGCGGACCGTCGCCTGGATAAGGTCTTCCAACTCGGCGCGAAGCTTCGCATCGTCGGCCTCGGACCAAAGGCCTTTCAGCTCGAGGTATTTTCGCATCCGGTCGATCGGGTCTCGCTTCTGCCAGGCCTCGACCTCCTCCTTCGAGCGGTACCGCGTGGGATCGTCGCTGGACGAGTGCGGGCCCATCCGGTACGTCACCGCCTCGATCATCGTGGGGCCGCCGCCGGCGCGAGCCTTGTCGACCGCGGCCTTCGTCGCGGCGTACACCGCGAGGACGTCGTTGCCGTCCACACGGACGCCTTCGAATCCGTACGCCAGCGCCTTCTGTGCAAGCGTCTTTGCCGCGGTCTGACGGGCCACGGGGACCGAGATCGCGAGCTGGTTGTTCTTGCAAAAGAAGATCGTCGGTGCCTTGAACACGCCCGCGAAGTTCATCGCGGCATGGAAGTCGCCCTCGCTCGTCGCGCCGTCCCCGAAGTAGGTCATTGTGACGATGTCGTCCTTCCGGATCTTTGCGGCCCAGGCGGTGCCGACCGCCTGCGGGATTTGGGTCCCGACCGGGCTGGACACCGTTACGAGATGGACGTCCTTGGATCCGTAGTGGCTCGGCATCTGCCGGCCGCGTTGCGGGTCCTTCGCGTTCCCATACGCTTGGGCGATGATGGTCTCGAGCGGGAGGCCCCGGACGAGGGCGCCGCCCGGCTCGCGGTACGCGGGGAAGACCCAGTCCCGTTTCTCGAGGGCCATCGCGCTGCCGACTTGGCACGCTTCCTCGCCCTTGCTCGGCACGTAGAAGCCGATGCGGCCTTGGCGTTGGAGGGAGAGCATCCGGTCGTCGAGGATGCGGACCATGACGAGGTAGCGGTACGCCTCCTTCAGGGCCGCGGGGGACAGCTTCGGCTCCCGCTTCGAATCGTAGGTGCCGTCGAGCTCGACGATGCGGAGAAGGTCCTCTTCGGTCGTGCCCTCACCCCGCTCGAGCCGGTTTCCGGGTCCGGATTACTTTCTCCAAAAAGAATTCACCGGCCCGATACGAAGAGCGCACGAGCGGACCCGAGGCAACGTACGCGAAGCCCATCGCCTCGCCGGCCTCGCGAAGTTCGTCAAACGTCTCCGGCGGAACGTACTCTTGGACCGTCAGGTGCCAGCTGCTCGGCCGCAGGTATTGTCCGAGGGTCAGGATGTCGACATCGTTTGCACGAAGATCGCGCATCGTGGCGATCACTTCCTCGCGGGTCTCGCCGAGACCGAGCATGATCGAGGACTTCGTGAAGAGATCATCCCGCATACCCTTCGCGTCGCGGAGGACCTTCAGACTCTGTGCATAATTCGCGCGGCGGTCACGAACGGTTCCCTGGAGACGCTCGACGGTCTCGACGTTGTGATCGAGGACATCCACACCGGCATCGACGACGGTTCGCACGGCCTCGAGGTCTCCTTGGAAGTCCGGGATGAGCGTTTCGATGAGCAGCTTCGGGCAGCGGGCCTTAATCTCCCGCACGGTCTGTGCGAAGTGGCCGGCGCCGCCGTCTGGGAGGTCGTCCCGATCGACGGACGTGAGCACGACGTAGGAGAGGTCCAATTCCGCGAGGGCCATCGCCACTTTCCGCGGCTCATCGAGATCGAGCGCTCCATGCGGGTTCCCGGACTTCACGGCGCAGAACCGGCAGCCCCGCGTGCAGGTGTCCCCCATGAGCATGATCGTCGCGGTCCCGCCGCCCCAGCATTCCCACACGTTCGGGCAGTGGGCTTCTTCGCACACCGTGTGGAGGTCGAGGGAGCGGAACAGGGTCTTCAGATGGACATAGTTCTCGCCGGAGGGAGGTCGGATGCGAAGCCATTCGGGCTTTCGTTCGGCGAGCATCGCGCGGTTGCTAAGGGCGGACTCGTTTAAGAGCCTAACCCACCGCGGGACCGGTACAGGATTAGCCGAAACGGAATTCGACGCCGTACGAACCGCGAGGATAGTTCCAGTGGATCGCGTTCTTGCCGAGGTGCTTGCAGACGATCGCGCACGCGCCGAGTTCGATGCAGCCTTCCGTGTTGTACACGAGTTCTCCTTTCTCGACGCGGTAGACCTTCGACGGACACACGTACAAGCATGGCTTCGTGTCGCAGGTGCGGCAGATGTCCGTCTCGACCGTGATGAAAGGCTCCTCGTCGAATTCGAACCGGTCCAAGCCGACGCGCTCGTCGACGGTGAGAACCTTCGAAGCCTCGGGCTTCGGGGGTTCCGTCATGCGTTCCGGTGTGGAGAACCCGCGAGGCATAATTAAGTGTTGACCGCGTGCCGGCCGGCCCGGTTATCAAGGGAGGCAACCAGGGGCAAACGTTCTATACATTTGTCCCGGCATCCGAGGCGGTTCTCGCGGCGGACCCCCCGCGGGAACCCTGGGATCGCCATGACTGCTCGCAACGCCAAAGCGTCGACCGCCAGGCCGCAGCTGGATCTCATCTCGGTCGGTTCGGAAGAGGCCCGAGACCTTCTCGCTGCGGCCCTTCTGCCGGATCCAAAATCGGGGATCTTGCGGCTCTCTGACCAACCGTGCCTACTCATCCGCCCGGAACTCATCGTGAGCCTCCAGAAGCAGCTCGAGCAGACGGTGGGCGGGTCGGCGAAGGGCATCATTTACCTGGCGGGCCAGCGGAGCGCGGCCTCGGGCTTGGAATTCTACGCGGCCCTCACGAATGGGATTGCCAAGCCGTTCACCTTGGAGGTCGCCAAGCGCGTGATCGATGCTTCCGCACTCCTCGGATGGGGACGCACCGAGATCATCCGCTTCAAGCCGGATGCGGGCGAGTTCTCGGTCGCCCGGCTCAACAGTCCGCTGGCCCTCGCCTACGGTCCGTCCGAGAAGCCGGTCTGTCATTTCCTCGCAGGATGGATGGCCGGAATCGGCCGTCTCCTTGTCGACAAGGATCTCCTCTGTGAGGAGACCGCGTGTGTCGCGCAAGGCCGAGCGCGCTGCGAGTTCGAGATTCGGCCGATGCCCCACTGACATCTCGGAGGAAAGGCTTTTACCCGTTCCGCTTTTCCGCCGCGGGAAGCGGGAAATCGTGGAACATTTTGATGTCATCGTCGTGGGGGCCGGGCCCGCGGGTTCCGCGGCGGCGCTGACCCTGGCCCGGAAAGGTTTCTCGACGCTCCTGGTCGAGCGGGGCCGGTCGCCCGGCGCCAAGGGGATGTTCGGGGGGCGAGTCTATGCGTGGCCGTTTGCCGAGCTACTCCCGGAGTGGGCCAAAGATTGTCCCATCGAGCGTCGGGTGGTCCGCGAGAATCTCGCGTTCCTCACCGACGACGCGTCCCTGGGCATTTCGTTCGATGCACCGAAGATGGCGCAAGGTCGCGGCGCCAGCTTTACCGCGTTGCGGGCGAAGTTCGACGCGTGGTTTGCGAAGAAAGCCCAGGATGCCGGCGCGGTCCTCGTCACAGGCATCCGCGTCGACGATCTGTGGCGCGAGGACGGCCGCGTCCGCGGGGTCTTCGTGGCGCCGAACGACCGCGTCGTGTCGGATCTCGTCGTGATCGCGGAGGGCGCGACGTCGACCTTGGTCCGAAAGGCAGGTCTCAAGGCCGACCTGGAACCCCGCGAGGTTTCCGTCGGAGTGAAGGAGACGGTGGAGCTTCCGGCGGAGACGATTCAGGAGCGGTTTGGACTCGACGAAACGGAAGGCGCGGCGTACGTGTACGCCGGGGCCGCATCGCTTGGGCTTCGCGGTGGAGGCTTCCTGTACACGAACCGCGCGTCGGTGTCGTTGGGCCTCGTCGTCTCCTCGGAGGACCTCTCGCGGAAGAAAGTCGAGATCCAGGAGATTCAGACGAGGTTCCGGATGCATCCCGCCGTCCAGCGCCTCATTCGCGGCGGCAAGGTCGTCGAGTACAGCGCCCACCTCGTGCCGGAACTCGGGGCCGGGATGATGCCTCGCCTCTCCGGCGACGGTATCCTCGTGGTAGGGGACGCGGCGGGCTTCCTCATCAATAACGGCTACACATTCCGCGGGGTCGATCTCGCGATCGCGTCCGGCGTCGCGGCGGGCGAGGCCGCGGAAGCCGCGCGCGCGGCGGGAGGCATGACGGCGGCGAACCTCGGGGCCTACGAAAAGTTCCTCCGTCGCCGGAACGTGCTGACCGACCTGGAGCGGTTCCGGCGCGCGCCCTTGTACATGAAGAAGGACCGCTTGTTCGACGTGTACCCGCGCATGCTGATGGAAATCGCGGAGCGCATGTACACGGTCGATGGCGCCGGAAAAGAACGGCTCTTCGATGTCGTCTTGGACGAGGCGGCGTCCGCCGGCGTGCCGAAGCTCAAGATGCTCCTCGACCTCCTGCAGGGAGCCCGATCGATGTGACGGCCGGCGGGACCGCGGGACGACCTCGGCGGATTGTCGTCTGCATCAAACAGGTGCCGCGGGCGCAGGAACTTCAAGTGGACCCGGTCACGCAGACGCTCAAGAGGGTCGGGGTGCCGAGCGAGATCAACCCGCCGGACGCGAACGCCCTCGAGATGGCGCTGCAGCTGAAGGACCGTCTCGGCACCGAAGTGGTCGTCCTCTCGATGGGGCCCACCTCCTTCGATGAGAGCCTGGAGCGTGCCGTCGCGATGGGCGCCGACCGGTCCGTGCTCCTGACGGACCGGATCCTCGGCGGCTCGGATACCGTGCCGACCGCGTACGCGCTGAGCGAGACGATTCAGAAGATCGGCGGGTACGACCTCCTCCTGTGTGGCGAGGAGACCACGGACGCCTCGACGGGCCATGTCGGACCGGGGATCGCGGGCCACCTCGACCTGCCACAGATCACATACGTCTCCGAGGTCCGGATCATCAACGGCAAGGTCCGCGCGCGGCGGACCGCGGAAGACGGCACGGAATGGTGGGAGACGACGATGCCGTGCCTCTGCACCGTGAACTTCGGGTGTAACCGGCCGCGGGAGCCCACGCTGACCGGGAAGATCCGCGTGAAACGGGGCGGCCTCGTCACGCACTGGTCCTGCGCGGACGTCGGGATCGATCCGAAGAAGGTGGGGCTGTTCAACTCGCCCACGATCGTCGCGAAGGTCGACACGGTCAGGCTGCCATCGCGGTCCGGTCAGATTTTCTCGGGGGAACCGGAAGAGTCCGTGCGGAAGCTCCTCGCATCCCTGGTGGCGGATCGGGTGATCGCTGCGTGACGGACGGACATCCCGTTGAGGACAAGTCCCACTTCCGCGGAGTCTGGGTGTTCCTCGAGCACCGGAAACAGGGATTGCGGGACGTGAGCGCGCAACTCATCGGCGAGGGACGGCGCCTCGCGGATCTGCGCGGCACGACGCTGACGGGGGTCCTCCCTGGGCACGGGGTCGACGAGCTTGCGCGGCACGCGATCGGCTACGGTCTCGACCGCGTGATCGTGGTGGACGATCCGATCCTCGGGACCTATGCGTCCCGGCCGTATGCCCAGGTGATGGCGCAGCTGATCCGCCGTCACAAGCCGGAGATCGTCCTGTACGGGGCGTCGAAGAACGGGCGGGACCTCGGCGGTCGCCTCCATGCGATCCTCGAGACGGGCCTCGCGGCGGACTGCGTCAAGTTCGACGTCGACGCGGAAGGCAACCTCGACATGATTCGCCCGAGCTTCGGCGGGAAGAGCCTCGCGCACATCCTTTGCAAGAAGCACCGCCCGCAGATGGCCTCCGTGAGGCGGAACGTCTTCGTCGCGCCGCCGCACGATCCCGCCCGGACGGGCGAGGTCGTCCGCGAGACCGTGACGCTCACCCCCGCGGACGTCGATGCGGCGCTCCTCGAGTTCGAGGAATTCACGAAGGAGGGTGGCCTCCAGCCGGAACAAGCGGACATCGTGGTGAGCGGCGGCTACGGCTTGGGGGATTCGAAGAACTTCGCGATGCTCCAGGAACTCGCGGACCTACTCGGCGGCGCGGTCGCGGCGTCACGGAAAGCGGTGGACAGCGGCTGGGTCCCGAAGATGATCCAGGTCGGGCAGACCGGGATGACCGTCCGGCCGAAGCTCTACATCGCGGTCGGGATTAGCGGGGCGGTCCAGCACCTCGCCGGCATGCAGGAATCGGACAAGATCGTCGTGATCAACCTCGATCCGAAGGCGCCCCTGTTCGAGATCGCGGATTACGGGATCGTGGGGGACCTGTTCGAGGTCGTCCCGGAGATGATCCGGCAACTCAGGGCGCTCCGGGCGACCGGGACTTCCGTCCCGCAGGCGGTTCCGGCAGCAGCTCGCTGACGTTCACGCGCCGAAACGTGACCCCGAAGACGCCTTGGAAGTGCGCGATCACGGACGCCTTGACGTCTTCCATGTCGACCGGGTGGCCCAACACCTTCTCCATCGAGGTCATGATGCCGCCGTCGTGTCCACACGGGCGGATCTTCAGAAACTCCCGCAGGTCCGTGCTCACGTTGTGCGCGAACCCATGGAACGTCACGCTGCGGTGGACCGCCAGGCCGATCGAGGCGATTTTCTTGCCGCCAACCCACACGCCCCGCTCCGGACCTTCGCGGGTCGCCTCGATCCCGAAGTCGGCGCACGTCCGGAGGAGGACCTCCTCGATGTCCGTCACGAGTCGCTTCACATCCAGGCGGTCCGGGAGCTTGAGGATCGGATAGCCGACGAGTTGACCGGGGCCATGGTACGTCGCCTCGCCCCCCCGCTCGACCTCGATGATCTCAAGTCCGGGATCGAGGACATCCTCCCGCTTCCCGCGGCGGCCGAGCGTCGCGACCGGATCGTGCTCGACGAGGATCAGGCCATCCGGGATCTTGTCGTCCGCACGCCGATTCACGAGCGCTTTCTGGAGGTTCCACACCTCCCGGTACGGCTTGCGGCCGAGGTCCAGGAGCCAAGCGTCACGGACGATCAGGATCGTCCGGTCCTCGCCTTCCGTCGTCGTGAGCATAGTCTCAGCGATTCAGCACGTGAATCGCTTGCCCAAGGGCCGCCTCCGCGGTCTCCATGATCGCTTCCGGCAGCGTCGGATGCGGGTGGACCGTCAGCGCGATATCCGTGACGCTTGCCCCCATTTCGAGCGCGAGGGTCAGTTCGCTGATCAGGTCGCTCGCATCCGGCCCGACGATCGTCGCCCCGAGAAGGATCTTCGTGTCCGCGTCGGCAATGAGCTTCACGAAGCCGTCATACTCGCCCGTCGTCAGGGCGCGGCCGATTGCGGCGAAGGGGACCTTTCCGACTCGGATCTTTCGCCCCTGCGCGGCCGCCTCGGACTCCTGAAGCCCAACCGTGGCAATTTCGGGATCCGTGAAAATCGCCGCGGGCATCGCGTGGACGTCCAGTTCGACCGGATGGCCCGCGATCACTTCCGCCGCGACGAGTCCCTCCTTCGTGGCCTTGTGCGCGAGGAAGGGTGGGCCGACGACGTCTCCGACCGCGAAGACATGCGGATTCGATGTGCGTAGTTGCCGATCGACTTGGATATGCCCTCGCGGCCCGAACTGGACGCCGGCCTTTTCCGCATGCAGTTCGTCCGTGTTCGGTCGGCGGCCGACGGTGACGAGGACAATGTCTGCGCGCCGCGCGATGAGCCCTTCTGGCGTCACGATGTCCACGATCGTCTGGCCTTTGTCCTCCCGCCAGCCTCGCGCCTGGGACTTCACGTGGATTTCCATGCCGAGCTTCTGGAGGTTGCGGGTGACGATGCGCACGGCGTCCGGGTCCGTCCCTGGCAGGAGTTGTTCCATGATCTCCGTTACGACGACGCGGCTCCCGAGCTTCGCATAGAACGTGCCGATTTCCAAACCGGAGACGCCGCCCCCGATGATGGCGAGGTTGGGAGGGGTCCGCTCGAGTTCCAGCGCCTCCTTCGTGCTGATGACCATCAACCCATCGAATCGAAACGAAGGGAGATCCGACGGACGGCCGCCCGTCGCGATGATCGCGTCCGTGAACGAGAAGTCCTCGAGGCCGCCCGCTCTCCGGATCTGCAGCGTGTTCGGCCCGGTGAAGGACGCGAGGCCCGAGACGACGTCGACGCCGTTCCCCTTGCAGAGCTGGCCGATGCCGTTCACGAGGCGCTGCACGACGGACGATTTCCACTGCTGCAACCGGACGAGGTCCACCTTGACCGGTCCCGTCTCCACGCCGCGTTCCCCGGCGCGCTCGATCGCGTGGACGAGGTTCCCGGTGTGGATGAGGGCCTTGCTCGGGATGCACCCGTAGTTCAGGCACTCGCCGCCGAGCCGGTCGCGCTCGATGAGGAGGACGCGCTTCCCGAGTTGTGCGGCCCGGATCGCGGCAGGATACCCTCCGGGGCCGGCGCCAATGACGACGACGTCGACCTGGCGGGCCACGAGCGACCGAACAACTCCGCGCTCTTATCCCTTTTCGTCGTGGCTCGGCTCGGACCGACCGACCGAGCGAGTTACTTATGCAATCAGCGTGATCTCGAGAGCCAATGCGAGGAGGATTGGCCGAAATGAGTGAATCTGTTGACCGGGTCGAGCGGGGCCTCGCGCCCAGGCTCCTCTTTCATGGACTCCTCCTTGCTACCGCCGTCGGGCTGTTTCTCGGGGCATCGTTCGCATTCCCCTCCGTGGTTCATCCCATGTGCATCGAGGGAGGGGCGTACTCCGGGTTTCCGGTCGCGTATTGGATTCAGTGTCGAGGCCCGCTCATTCCCGGCGATGGCCAGTCAGTCGATCCGCCCCAGCTGAATCCGATTGCCGTCGTCCTCGATGTTGCCCTTTGGTATGTCGTTTTATGGGGCGGCGTCGGAATCGCTCGTCGCCTCGCACGGCCCCGATTCATGAGAGGATTGTGATTACGCCACGCCGACGAACAGGAGAGCCGGATGCTCGAGATTGTTCCGGACGTTCTGAACGAAGGCAGCCCCGATGTGCCCGTCGACGATGCGGTGGTCGAACGAGCAGGAGAGGTACATCATGTCCCGGATCACAATCTGGTCGTTCCGGACCACCGGCCGCTTCTCGATCTTGTGAATCCCGAGAATCGCGACCTCGGGCCAGTTGATGATGGGCGTCGCGAAGATGCCGCCTTCCTTGCCGAGGGACGTGATCGTGAACGTGGAGCCCTGGACCTCTGCGAGGGTGAGCTTCTTGTCACGCGCGGCGTTCGAGAGCCGCTCGACTTCCGTCGCAAGATCCCACAGGTCCTTCCGGTCCGCGTCGTGCACCACCGTGACCGTCAGGCCCTCGTCCGTGGCGGTTGCGATGCCCACATTGTAGTATCGCTTGATGACGATCTCTTGGCGCTCATCGTCGACGGATGCGTTGAGGGCGGGGAACTCCTTCAGCGCCGCGATGATCGCCTTGATGAAGAAGGGCAAGAACGTGAGCTTGATCCCCTTTCGGTCCGCGCTCGCTTTCAGATGATCCCGCAGGTGGACGATCTCGGTCATGTCCACCTCGTCGACGTACGTGAAATGGGCGGCCGTGACGTTCGACTTCGACATCTTGTCGAAGATCCGCTTGCGCAGGCCATGAATCGGAATCCGCTCCTCCGCGCCGCCCGGGGTCACCGCGACCGAGGGGGCGGGCGCCGCAGCAGCTCCCATGGCGGGTCCTCGCGCGGCCTTACGGACGTCGTCCTCCGTGAGACGTCCTTGCGGGCCGCTCCCCCGGACCGCGGCCAGGTTCACGTTCAGTTCCTTTGCAAGGCGTCGCACCGCGGGTGCGGCGAGGACGTCGCCCGAGGGAACGGGAACCGAAGGAACGGGGGGAGACCCGGACCTCGTCGCGGGAGCCGGCGGAAGCGGGGATCGGATGGGCGGTGCGGGCATGGGGGCCGGGACTTCTCCCGCCTCGCCAAACACCACGAGCGTGCTGCCGACCTTCACGACCTCCCCTTCCTTCGCTCGGAGCTGGAGGATCTTGCCCGTGACGGGCGAGGGAATCTGGACGGTCACCTTGTCCGTCATGACCTCGACCATCGGGTCGTTCTCCTTGACGGCGTCCCCCTCCCTGACGAACCACTTGACGACCTCGCCCTCGTGGACGCCCTCCCCGATGTCGGGGAGCTTGAATTCGCGGGCCATCGCCTTTCCTCGGTCCTGTGCAGTTGCAAGTCCCGCAGCCGGCTTAACGGTTTGCACGCTCGGCCTTCCGGAGGCGTTCATGCGAATCATTTTATGGCCGCCACTCGATGTCGATACGGGGAGGAGTAGGGTCGTGGAGGAGTGGCACAGACCGGTGGGCGTGATTTGTGCCCGGCGCTCCGCGCCGGAAAGATTCCCGTCCTGCTCCTCCTTTCCTTGAGGGAGGGAGCACATGACACGTCCAGTAGGCATCTCGATCCTCGGAGGCCTCGTCGTCCTAGGCGCCGTGATCTTGGTTTTGATCGGAATCGCGAGCTTCTTCGTCGGCCTCGCGTTCCTGTTTCCGGGAACCCCGTTTTCGGGCACCACGCTGATTTTGAACGGCCTGCTGTATTTCGTCCTCGGGGTTGTCCTCGGCGTCGCCGGGTCGGGCCTCTTGCGGATGCGGGCGTGGGCGTGGGGCCTTGCCCTTCTCGCCGCCCTCGTCGGACTCGTCTACCTTCTCTACGGCGTATATCAGGATACGCGCGGGGGCGCCGGCGTCAGCTGGTACTCGGTGCTGACCATCGTGATTGTCGCCGCGATCCTCGTCTACCTGTTGAGCGTCGCGCGCGCGTTCCGTAGGCCCGCCGGCACGATGTGAGCGGTCCGTCAGAACGCCATGACCTTGTCGATTCCGGCGAGGACACGGTCCGCGTTCGGCAGGTAGACGTCCTCGAGGGTGTACGGGAACGGCGTGTCGAATCCCGTCACGCGGACGATTGGACCGCGCAGGTATTCGATCGCCTTCTCCGCGAGGATCGCGCTGATCTCCGCGCCGTACCCGCCGGTCCGCGGGGCTTCATAGACGATGACCGCACGCCCGGTCTTCTTGACGCTTGCCAGGACGGTGGGCTCGTCGAGCGGCACGAGCGTCCGGAGATCGATCACCTCGGCCTCCACGCCCTTCTCCGCGGCTTTCGCCGCGGCATCGAGGCAGACCTGGGCCATGTATCCGTACGCGATGAGCGTGACGTCCTTGCCCGTTCGGCGGACCGCGGCTTGACCGAGGGGCGTCGTAAGTTCGCCTTCCGGGACGTCCTCCCGCGACGCCCGGTACAGTTTCTTCGGCTCGAGGAAGAGGACCGGGTCCGGGTCACGGATCGACGACGTGAGCAGGCCCTTCGCCTCCTTCGGGGTGGAGGGGACGACGACCTTGAGCCCCGGCGTGTGGCAGAAGAACGCCTCCGTGGACTGGGAGTGGTAGTGGCCGCCGCGGATCCCGCCGCCGAACGGCGTGCGGATCGTCATCGGGACGGAGAACTGCCCCCCGGACCGGTACCGCATCTTCGCCGCCTCGGAGACGATCTGGTCGAAGCCGGGATAGATGAAGTCCATGAATTGGATCTCCGGCACCGGCCGAAGGCCGTACAGCGCCATGCCGATCGATGTCCCGATGATGCCGCCCTCCGCGAGCGGCGTGTCGAACACGCGATCCGGGAATTCGTCGATCAACCCTTCCGTGCAGCGGAAGACGCCGCCGTTCCGGCCGACGTCTTCGCCGAGGATCACGACGCGGTCGTCCCGCCGCATCTCCTCGCGCAGCGCGTTGTTGATCGCCTGGACCATCGTCATCGCGGGCATGTTCACGACCTCGTCGCGTAGTACTCCTGGTACGGATCTTCGCCCACCTTGCCGCCCGGGAGGCGTCCGAGCATCTCCGGGTCGTCCTTGAACGGCAACAGATCCGGGTCCTCGTCGAGCCGGTCTTGGTAGTCCGGCTGGAGTTCCACGGCCCGGACGAAGTGGTCGATGACCTTGGACTTGTCGCCCAATCGCGCGGCGATCCGCGCCAGGTTGAAATGGGCGCTCGCTCGCGTCGGCTCGAGTTTCAACGCCCGCGCGAACGCGTCCGCGGCGCCCTCCAAGTCCCCTGCATGGAGCAAGTCGTACCCGAGGCTGTGCCAGGCCTGCGGATTGTTCGGCTGCGCGTCGGACAGCATCCGATCGATCCGCGCGGCCTCGAGGTAGTCGCCTTCCGCGCCGAGGCACGCCGCGGCGAGGGCGCAGACGTCTCCATCGAGGTTCCCTTTCCGCTGCAGGAGCGGCAGCAGGATCGCGAGGGCTTCCTTCGCGCGCCCCTGCTTGAACAGCTCGTGGGCCCGCTGCACGCCGGACGATGACGAGGGAGCGGCCGCCGGCGCCGCGGACCCTTTCTTCGCCAGAACGTCACCTCCGAGGACGCGCGAGGAACGCGTCCATCTGTTCCCGAAGGTGGGCGGGCATCTCCGCGTAGACGTCGGCGAAGATCGTCTCGGGTCCGGGTGGCGGAATCCGCTCGGCCTCCTGGACGGCGCGGCTAATGTCATCCCCGATTTCCTGCTCGAGCCGTGCCTCGTCCCGGTCGTCCCACCACCCCGAGCGCTCGAGGTACCTCCGGAACCGAGGGAGCGGGTCACGGGCTTGCCACGCGGCGACCTCCGACTCATCGCGGTACCGCGAGGGGTCGTCGCTCGACGAATGCGGCCCGATTCGGTACGTGACCGCCTCGACGAGCGTGGGACCGAGTCCGTCCTTGGCCCGGTGCGCCGCCTCCCGTGTCGCGCGGTAGACCGCCAGCGCGTCCATGCCGTCCACGCGGACGCCGTCGAAGCCGTATGCGTTGGCCTTCTCCGCGAGCGTCGCCGAGGCCGTCTGCTTCGACACCGGGACGGAGATCGCCCACTGGTTGTTGTTGCACAGGAAGACGGTCGGCGCGCGGAAGACGCCGGCGAAATTCATCGCGACGTGGAAGTCCGCGGTGCTCGTCGCGCCGTCCCCGAAGAACGCGAGGACCGCCTTCTTGTCGCCGAGCAGTTTCATGGCCCAGCCGATCCCGACCGCATGCGGGAGCTGCGTCCCGACCGGGGACGAGATCGAAAGATAGTTGCCTTTCCGGTAGACGTAGTGGCAGGGCATCTGGTGGCCTTTCACAGGGTCTTCCGCGTTCCCCATGAATTGGCACATGAGTTCCTTCAGCGGCATCCCGCGGACGAGCGCGGCACCCGGCTCACGGTACTGGGGGACGATCCAGTCGTCGGGGTCCATCGCCAAGGCCGCGCCGACGATCGCTGCCTCCTGGCCGAGGGAGGGCCCGTAAAAACCGATCCGCCCTTGGCGTTGCAAGGCGAGCATCCGGTTGTCGAGGATCCGCTCGAGGGTCATCCAGCGGTACATCGCGACCGCTTGATCCTTCGGGAGTTTCGGGTCGAGACGGGGGTCCGTCGAGCCGTCGTCCCGAATCACGCGGAGCGCATCGACCACGGTGTTCCTCGCACCCCCTGAGGCCCGGGAGCGACAAAACGGCAGGAGCGGCCTTAAGCCTTCCGACCCGAGTCCGCCGGGAGGAATCTCTAAATCGTCCGGTTTGTTTTCCGCGCGGTGATTCGTGGGCCTGCCTGAGAGCACACGCGGCTACCTCGCCATCATCCTCGCCGCGGTCCTGTTCGGGATCTGGCCGACGCTTTCCAAGCTCGTCTTGAACGAGGTGTCTCCCATCGCCATCGCGTTTCTCATCCAGGTGATCCCGGGAGCGGCCCTCCTGCCCTTTGTCCGCCGCGTCCGGATTGACCGCTCCGACTGGAAGCTCATCGTGCTGTCCGGCGTCGTCGGGGCCGTCCTCGGTCCGTTGATTTACTTCTACGGCCTCGAGCGGACGACGGCTTCGAACTCCGTCCTCCTCTCGAACAGCGAATCCCTGTTCACGATGCTCCTCGCGTACGCGTTTCTCCGGGAACGAGCGACACGGCGTGAGTACCTCGCACTCGGCGGCATCGCGGTCGGAGCGTTTCTCGTGACGACTCAGCTTCGGTTTGGCGATGTGCGCTTCTTAGAGTTTCTGGTGGGGAACATCATGCTGGTCGCGGCGGCGGCGTGCTGGGGCAGCAGCAATACAATGAGCACGGTCCTCCTCCGCCGGATCCCGATTGTGTCCCTCCTGGAGATTCAGCTCGTGATCGGCGCCGCGGTGTTCGGCGGGATTGTTGCCGTCACGGCGACTCCGCTCGCGGTCCCGCTGAGCATCCTCCCGGTCCTGATCCTCCTCTCCCTCAGTGCGGTCGGTGTCTTCTCCGTCCTCTTCTTTTACGCGTTCCGAACGATCGGTGCGATGCGTACGGGCGCCGTCCTGCCGTCCTCGGCGTTGTGGGGAATCCTCCTCGCCCTGTACGTGTTCCCGACGGAAACGCTCAGCCCGGTTCAGATCCTCGGAGGCGTACTCATGGTCGGCTCCCTGATCGCGTTCTACGTGCTCCGGGGGCCCGGTGAAGCGAGCGCGGGCGGCGAAACCTTGAAACCCGCCGCGTCAGATGGTCCGGATTCGCCGTGACACCGACGACTCCGGACGATACGCCGTTCGCACGCCTCGCCGAGCTGACCCAACAACTCGAGGCCACGACGAAGCGCCTCGAGAAGCGCGCCTTACTGGCCACGTTCCTTCGTTCCCTCCGGAGAGACGAAGTCGCGCCCGCGGTGCACCTGGTCATCGGCCGGATCTTCGCCGAATCGGATGCACGCGCGCTGAACGTCGGGTGGGCGACGCTCAAGAAAGCGCTCGACGGGACGAAGCAAGTCACGTTGGTCCCGCGATCGCTCACGATCCTCGACGTCTCGAGGGCCTTCGCGCAGATCGCAGAAGCCCACGGCGCGGATTCGACGAGGGCCCGACGGCGGCTGCTCGAATCGCTCCTGGGCCGCGCCTCGCAAGAGGAACGGGACGTCCTCCTGAAGAACGTCTTCGGCGAGATGCGGATCGGTGTGAACGAAGGCGTGATGCTCGAAGGGATCGCCGACGCCGCGGGTGTCGACCCGGATGCCGTCCGGACGGCCCACATGTTCCTCGGGGACCTCGGGTTGGTCGCGGAGATTGCCTTGTTCGAGGGCGCGGACGCGCTTCGGTCCCGGGGCCTGCGTCTTCTCGCTCCGATGAAGCCGATGCTCGCGGAAATGGCCGAAGACCTCGACGAGGTCCTGGCGGAACACGGTGGCGAGACCGCGATCGAATACAAGCTCGACGGCGCACGAATTCAGATCCACCGGAAGGGCGAGGCGGTCCGCGTCTTCAGTCGGCGGCTCAGCGACGTCACCTCGAGCCTTCCGGAGATCGTCGCGGTCGCCCGGTCGCTGCCCGCCTCGGAGTTCCTCGTGGAGGGGGAAGTCGTCGCGACAGACCACGAGGGGAAACCGCTCCCGTTCCAAGACCTGATGCGCCGATTCCGCCGCGTGCACGGCATCGAGGCGTCGAGAGAGGAGATCCCGCTGAAGTTGTACCTATTCGACCTGCTCTACGTGGACGGACGCTCGCTGATTGATACGCCGTACCGTTTGCGATGGGAAGCCCTTGAGCGCCTCGTTCCGCCGGAACTCCTGACCGCACGACGGGTTGTCCAACGGAAGGAGGACATCGAGTCGTTCCTCCAGGGAGCCCTCGCCGCGGGCCACGAAGGCCTGATGGCGAAGCAGCTCGACTCCACGTATTCCGTCGGGAAGCGCGGGAAGAAGTGGTTCAAGATCAAGCCCGCGGACCACTTGGACCTCGCGATTGTCGCGGCGGAGTGGGGGAGCGGCCGTCGGGAGGGATGGCTGTCCAACTACTGGCTCGCGGTGCGGGACGAGAAGACGGGCGAATTCCAGATGATCGGCAAGACGTTCAAGGGGCTGACCGACGCGGAGTTCGAGACGATGACGGAGCGGATGCGGAGGCTTGCGACGTCCGAGGAGCGGTGGGGTTTCCGTGTGCGACCCGAGGTCGTCGTCGAGGTGGCGCACAATGAGATTCAACGGAGCCCCCACTACCCGAGCGGGTTCGCGCTCCGCTTCGCCCGGATCGTTCGGATTCGGGACGACAAAGGACCCGAGGACGTCGACACGTACACGCGGCTCAAGCAGCTCTATGGCAAGCAATTCGAGCGGAAAGGACGCGGACCCGAAGAGCCTTAGCGGGTCCGACGGTGTGGCTCGACCGCCATTTGGAAATACGCCCACGAGGTTCAACGCTGTCCGTGAAGGGCCGGCCCACAACGAAAGCAGACGTTGCGCTCATGCTTCTCGGGATCTACATGATTGTCGGACCCTTGGCAGCGAGCGCCTTCTTTATTGTTGGCCTCTCTTGGGTCGTTGTGTTTTCGCGGGTTGAGGGTTGGTTCTTCTTCGTAATTGGTGCCTCGTTCGCAGTTACCAGTGCTTTTGCATGGCGGACTGTGGTCCGCAAGAATCAGCAACGTTCTGAGTAGCCAACAACGCTTCAGCAGACGTGAGTAAGGTCACTCGACATCCCGCGCCGCAATCGCCGACCGCGTCTTTGCTCCTTGGCCCATGACCGTGAGATAGATTCCCGCGAGTGCGAGGGCGCCTCCGATTCCGACCGCGGCCCCGGGCACTTGCCTCAGGAGGACCCAGGCGAGGAGGCTCGATCCGATCGGCTCACCGACGAGGCTCAGGCTCACCACGGGTGCGGTCACCCATCGCAGGCTCCAGTTGTACAGCGTGTGCCCGCCGATCTGCGGGATCACGGCCATGGCGAGGAATAAGGCGAGTTCCGTCCGCCAATCCCCCACCGGGAGGAGGCTCTCCCGAAGACCGAGGGTGTAGAGGAACAGGACCCCCGTCGCGGACACGTACACGACGAACGCGTAGGCGAGGAGGGGGACGCGCTGCCGCAGTCGGCGTCCTGCGAGGAAGTAGAATCCCGCCGCGATGCCGCCGGTGAACGCGAGGAGGTCGCCGATGCCGCTCCCGCTTCTCGCGGTCGAGTCCGCGACCGCGATCACGACGACGCCGCTGAATCCGAGGGCGATCCCGAGGGCCATCCACGCGTTGAGCCGTTCACGCAGGACGTAGTGGGACAGCACGCCCACGAGGAGCGGATGGGAGGTCACCAAGATCACGGAGCTCGCGACGCTCACGCTGACCCCTTCGATCTTGAGGGAGCCGATCCAGAGCGTGAAGTGGGTCGCGAGGATCGCGCCGACGCCGATCATGACGAGCGCGTCCTTCCGCAGGATCCCCCGCAACGGGCGGCGGCGATCGAGGAAGGCGAACGGGGCGAGGATCAGGGACGCCAGCGCGAGCCGGTACAGGGCGATCGTGATGAACGGCGAGGTGCTCCAGGAAATGAAAATCGCGGAGAAGGAGACGCTGACCACCGCGAGGGCGATCGCCGCGTAGGGGCCGCCTCGCATGGCGGCCGGAGGGATTCGGCCGTATCTAACGCCTGCGGCCCGCAAAGGTCTATGGACCGTCCGCGCATTCGGCGCGAACGGGGTCACGATGCGCGCGGACGACGTCAAGCGGATTGCAGTGATCGGCGCCGGGACGATGGGGGCGGGGATCGCCCAAGCGTGCGCCGCGGCCGGTTTTCAGGTCACGATGCGGGACATCGAGCAGCGCTTCGTCGACGGCGGCTTCCGCCGAATCAAGGAGCCGCTGCAGAAGCGCGTCGAGAAAGGCAAGATGGCCCAGGCCGAGGTCGACGGGATCCTGTCCAAGATCCGCGGGGTCGTCCCGTTGAAGGAGGCGGTCATCGGGGCGCAGGTCGTCATCGAAGCGGTCTTCGAAAAGATGGACGTCAAGAGGGAGCTGTACGCGGAGCTCGAGAAGCTGTGCCCGCCCGACGTCGTGTTCGCCTCGAACACGTCGTCCCTGAGCATCACGGAAATGGCGAACGCGACAAAGCGTCCGGACCGCGTCGTCGGAATGCACTTCTTCAATCCAGCGCCGGTCATGAAGCTCGTCGAGGTGATCCGCGGCTCGGAGACGTCGGACGACACGATGCGGCTGGTCAAGGACCTCTGTACGAAGCTCGGCAAAGAGGCCGTCGAGGTGAGGGAGTCACCCGGGTTCGTCGTGAACCGCCTCCTCGTGCCGATGATGAACGAGGCGTTCAACCTCCTCCAAGAAGGCGTCGCGACCCCGGAGGACATCGACAAGGCGATGAAGCTCGGGACGAACATGCCGATGGGGCCCTTCGAACTCGCGGACTACACGGGGCTCGACATCGGCCTCGACGTGATGGAGGTCCTCCACCGCGAGACGGGCGATCCGAAGTTCCGGCCCTCGCCGTTGCTGCGGAAGTACGTGCGCGCCGGTCGCCTCGGGCGGAAGACGGGCCGCGGCGTGTACGAATACCCTCGGGCGTGATGCGATCCTACGGGCCCATCGGCGGTTCCTGCGGCGGCATCGTCGGAGGCATCACCACGGGCGGCTTGCGCCGTCGGACCGCGAAGAACCCGATGATGGCCACCACGATGACCACGAGCAGGATGAGCCAAATCCAGATCGGCAACCCGAGGATGACCGAGCCGAAGAAGCCGGGACCTGCGTAGTTGGATGACGTCAGGTTGAAGTTCCCCGTATTCCGTCCGGTGCCGTCGTACTCGCCCACGCGCACCCAGTTGCCCACGGAGGCGGACCAGTAGTTCACCGTGAAGGTTCCGTTCGCACTTAACTCCTTGATGGGCGTCGTCGTGAAACTGCCCGCGGGGACCGAGATCGTCTGCTCTGCTTGAACCGTGAAGGTCGTGGACACGAGGCTCTGTGTGTAGGTCGTGTTCCCCTGGAAGGTCGTCACCGCCCAGACGGTGGTTGCGGAGGTCCAAGTCGCGTCGGTCGTCAACGGCCATTGGATCGTCTGGGGAGGGTTCCCGGAGATCGAGACGGAGACCCGAGTCGACGCATTCCCGGGGACCACATCGAACGCGGAACTGATTTTCACGATCGCCAACGTATCCGTGCTGAACCAAATGTCCGCGGGGATGGTGAGAATCCCTTCCACGAGACTCGCCGTGAGGTGATAGGTCGAATACGACGTCCCGTTCACGACGGCGGACTCGGTGCCCGCCACGTCGAGCCGAAGGGTTCCGCTCGTCTGACCGGGGCCCGTCCCGCTCGTGACGTTGTATACCCAGAAGTTGCCAACGCTCCACGTCGGACGGTCCATGTTCGCCCGCGCCGGCATGGCAAGGGCCAGCAAGCCGGCCACGAGGAGCAGTCCGATCGCGCCCGCCAAGACCCGATGTCGCGTCTGCAGGCATCCCACCTTTGGCCCCCGAGTGCGGGCCGGGTGTATGAGCTTACCGGTGTCCTCCGGAGAACGTTCATCCCAATGTCGCGCATTCGTGCGCTGAGGGATCTTTCCTATGCCGGGTT
>Ga0209160_1000102_pt1 | contig 57287 bp, 58 predicted proteins | sample GraSoiAngelo_153_FD_186167 | JGI IMG/M metagenome (GOLD analysis project Ga0209160, IMG submission 186167) | Grasslands soil microbial communities from the Angelo Coastal Reserve, California, USA - 14_1009_12_40cm (SPAdes) (version 2) | ecosystem: Environmental > Terrestrial > Soil > Grasslands ...
GTGCGCCTCGGCACCGATCGTGGGGGCGTTGACGTAGGTGATCCCGTTGTCCAGCTCGTTCATCGCGCGGAACGCGGCGTTCACGTCCCGCGTGTACAACGAGCTTGAGAGGCCGTACTTCACATCGTTGTTGACGCGGATCGCCTCGTCGAGCGAGCCGACCTTGATCACCGACAGCACAGGCCCGAAGATCTCCTCCTGCTCCACCCGCATCCCGGCGCGGACGCCCCCGAGCACCGTCGGCTGGTAGAACCAGCCGCGCTCGAGCCCCCCCTTCCCCGTCGCCCGCTCGCCGCCGAGCAGCACCGCCGCGCCCTCGTCGCGCCCCACGCCCACGTAGTACTCGACCTTCTTGCGGGCCTCCTCGTTGATGAGTGGCCCGACCTCGGTCTTCTCGTCGAGGCCGGGGCCGAGTCGCAGGTGCCCGGCCCGGTCGCAGATCGTCTGGACCAGCCGGTCATGGACCTTCCCGTGCACGAGCAGCCGGCTGGTGGCGGTACACCGCTGGCCGGTCGTACCGAAGGCGCCCCACAGCACGCCGTCGAGCGCCAGGTCCAGGTCGGCGTCGTCCAGCACGATCATCGCGTTCTTGCCGCCCATCTCGAGCGACAGCCGCTTGTGCATCCGGCCGCAGGTCGCGCCGATGATCGCTCCCGTCTCGGTCGACCCCGTGAAGGAGATCACCGTAATCGCGGGATGGTCCACCATCGCCTTGCCCACGACGGAGCCCTCGCCGTGCAGCAGCTGCACCGCCTCGGGCGGGAGCCCGGCCTCGAGCAGCACCTCGACCAGCAAATGGGCGGTGTGGGGCACGTCCTCGGCGGGCTTGAAGATCACCGCGTTCCCGCACAGCAGCGCGGGGAACATTTTCCACGTCGGGATCGCGAGGGGGAAATTGAACGGGGTGATGAGGCCGGCGAGGCCGATCGGCCGACGGAAGCTCATCGCCCACTTGTGGCGCAGCTCCGACGGCACGGTGCGGCCGAACAGCCGCCGGCCCTCGGTGTGCGCGTAGTGGGCGGTGTCGATGCCCTCCTGCACGTCGCCGCGCGTCTCGGCGAGGACCTTGCCCATTTCGCGCGTCATGGCGCGCGCGATCTCCTCCTTGCGCTGCATCAGGAGGTCGCCCACGCGGTGCAGCACCTCGCCGCGCACCGGGGCGGGCGTCTGCGACCAGCGCGCGAAGCCGCGCTGCGCCGAGGCGACGGCCCGCGCCACGTCCTCCGGCCCCGAGCGCGGGAAACAGCCGATCACGTCGTTCCAGTCGGCGGGATTGCGGTTCTCGAAATACGCGCCGGTCGCCGGGGCGGCCCACTCGCCGGCGATGAAGTTCTGGAAGTTGTCAGTCATGGGTTCGTCCGTCGTCAGTGAGGTTGCACGTCGGGGCACAGCCACAGGACCGTCGCCTTGGCGGTCCCGATCCGCGGCAGCACTTCGCGCGTCGCCAGGAGGATCCCCCAGACGATGAGGGCCTGCGAGATCACGTGCGCGAAGGCCAGGCGCCGTCGCCACGACGCCACGCTCGCCCACAGCCCCGCGGCGATCACGGTTGTGATGCCGAGCAGGTAGAAGATCAAGCGCAGGCCGCAGCCGTGGGAGTACGGCCAGATGCCGGGGGCGACGCCGATGCCGACGAGCACCCCGAGTGCCACTTTTGCCCAGGTCGTGAGCAGCGCACCCGCACTGGACAGCGCGGGGGCGTGCGTGCCGAGGGCGCCCGGGCCCACCACGGGTCGCTTGACGGTCGGCGCGGAGCCGGAGCCCCGTCCCAAGGTGGGGTCGGCCTCTGGCAGCTTCTTGAGCAGCCGGTCGACCTCGGCCATCTCCTTGTCCCAATCCCGATCCTTGTCCGTTCCGGTCACTACGCCTCCCGCGCCAGGCCATAGCGCTCGATCTTCTTGTAGAGGTTCGAGCGCGGCATATCCAATGTGCGCGCGGTCTCCGACACATTCCAGTCGTGCTCCTTGAGCTTCGCGAGGATATAGGTCCGCTCGGCCGCCTGCTTGAACTCTTCGAACGTGGCCGCGCGCATCCACGGGGCGCCCGCGAGGTCCGCGGCACTGGTCCCCCGTCCCTCGTCCCCGCTGCTGAGCCCCGCCACCCGCTCCACGTCCGCAACCGTGACCGCGGGGCCCGGCGCGAGGATGAGCAGGCGCTCGATAGCATTCCGGAGCTCGCGGATGTTCCCCGGCCAGTCATGCGCCGCGAGCCGCTGCACCGCCTCGGACTGGAACGACTTCGCGGTCAGGCCGCCGCCGCGCGTCAGCTGGCCCGCGAAGTGCTCCACGAGCTGCGGGATGTCGCCCCGCCGTGCCCGCAACGGCGGCACCTCGATCGGCACGACGTTGAGGCGGTATAGCAGGTCCTCGCGGAACCGCCCGGCGGCGATCTCGGCCTGCACGTTTTTGTTGGTCGCGGCCACCACGCGCACGTCCACCGCGAGCGTCTTGCCGGAGCCGACGCGCGAGATCACGCCCTCCTCCAGCGCCCGCAGCACCTTCGCCTGGGCCGACAGACTCATGTCGCCGACCTCGTCGAGAAACAGCGTGCCCCCGTCCGCCAGCTCGAACTTGCCCGCGCGATCGGCGAACGCTCCGGTGAAGCTCCCCTTGATGTGACCGAACAGCTCGCTCTCGATCAGCTCGGTCGGGATCGCGGCGCAGTTCACTTCCACGAAGGGGCCGCGCGCCCGGGGGGAGAGCGCATGGATCGCTCGCGCCACGAGCTCTTTTCCGGTCCCGTTCTCGCCCGTAACGAGCACGCGGGCGGCGGTCGGCGCCACTTTCTCGATGCGGTCGATCACCTGCTTGATGGCCTTGCTCGAGCCGACGATTTCGTACTGCGCGTGCACTTCGGCCTGGAGCCGCACGTTCTCGCTCGCCAAGTCCACGTGCTGCAGGGCGTTTCGCAGCGTGAGCAGCACGCGATCGGTGTCGAGCGGCTTTTCGAGGAAGTCGTAGGCGCCGAGCTGGGTGGCTTCGACCGCGGTCTGGATGGTGCCGTGGCCCGAGATCATGACGACCTGGGCGTGGGGATCGAGCTCGCGCAGCTGGCGGAGCGTCTCGAGCCCGTCCATGCCCTGCATCTTCACGTCCAGGAACACGAGGTGGGGCCGGAACTCGGCGTACAGCCGCAGCGCCTCGGGCCCGGACGCGCAGACCTGCGCCGTGATCTCTTCGTACTCGAGGACCTGTCGCAGGGCGTCGCGGATGCCCTTCTCGTCGTCCACGACCAGGACCCGCCGGCTCACGCCTTACTCCGTTTGACGCGGTACAGCACCACCCCGGTGGGATGGATCGCGACGTCCCTGAACGCCGGCGAAACGCGGAGCGGCACCGCCCCGCTCGAATCGGCCCCCGCCACCCGCTGGGCCAGCTGCTTCACCAGCGGCTCCGGAAAGGGAAAGCCGCGCAGCGCCAGCTCCTCCACCTTGAAGCGGGCGATGCCCGGTCGCTCGATCGCGAGCGGACCCGCGATGCGGAGCGGCTCCATGGGCCTGAGCATCCCGGCGAGCGGCCCCAGGGCGTCGGGGGGAATGACGCGTGTATCGAGCCGGCAGTAGACGGCGACGCGGCCTTCCAGCAGCTCGACCCGCAGCGAATCGAAGCTCTTACGCACCGACCAGTCGATGCCGCTGCCCACCATGGCGGCGATCTCGTTGGGAGACAGGACGACGGAGTCGGGCCCGGTCGGGGTCTTGAGGCGGTCGAACTTGCTCTGGCTGGAGGAAAGCGCCTTGGGCGTGGGCGCCCCCACCGCGGTGTCCGCCACGGGGGGGAGCTTCGTCGAATGGGGACCGAACCAGCGCGCGGCCGTGCGCAGGATCGGCTCCCGGAACCACCACGCCACGAGCGCCGCCACCATGACGATGGCGAGGCAGCCGAGCCGCAGGACGCCCTTAAGACAGCCGTTCACTGTGCCTGACGTTGTACACCGCACCTCCCGATTGGAGCGTGCTCTCCATCAGGTCAAGCGCCGCGACGACGACCGTCTCCTCGTAGCGCAGCCTGCCGAGCGCCGCTTCGAGGCCCGCGAAATCGCGCGGCCGCGCGTCGCGGGCCGCGCGCCCCAGCGTGAGGTGGGGCCGAAACGCCCGCGCCTCGGTCGGGAAGCCCAGCGGCGCGTACTCCCGCTCCACCTGGTGCTGCAGCAGCTCGAGCGCGGACTCGGGCGCGATCCCCACCCAGACGACGCGCGGCCGATGAAAGTCGGGAAACACGCCGAACCCTCCCAGCTCGAGCGTCAGCGCACGGGCACCGGCCGCGGCGCGCGTCAGCGCGTCGCGCAGCTCGCGGTCGCGCTCCTCGGGGACCTCGCCCAGGAACTTGAGCGTGAGGTGAATCCCCTCGGCGCGCACCCACTTCACCGCCAGCCCGAGGTCGCGCAGCGGCGCGGTCGCCTGCCAAAGAGCCTGCCGGACCTGGGGAGGGAAATTGAGAGCGACGAAGAGCCTCAAACGGAGGGCCTGGCTTCGAGGAGGCTGCCGCGCCGATAGCCACGCGGGTCCACGTCCACCAGTCCGAAGCCTAGCGCGGCGAGCCGCGCCGTGATGGTGGCGAGCCGCTCGGTCACCCACGGCACCCAACCCGGCTCAACCTCGATGCGCGCGCGGTCGCCGTGATGGCGCACCCGCAGATCCCCCCGGACGCCGAGCTCGCGCAGGTATGCTTCCGCCTGTTCGATCTGCGCCAGGCGCTGCGCCGTGATTGCGATCCCGTAGGCGACGCGGCTCGAGAGGCACGGCGCCGCCGGCGCGTCCCACACGGGAAGCCCCAACGCCCGCGCCGCCGCGCGGACATCCGCCTTGGTCATCCCGGCTTCGGCAATCGGCGAGCAGATCCCCGCCGCCCGGCCGGCGGCGTACCCGGGTCGGTGCTCTCCGAGATCGTCGGCGTTCGTCCCATCACACACCACGGCGAGCCCCCGCGCCCGCGCCACGGGCGCGAGCCGCCGCCACAGTTCCGTCTTGCAGAAGAAACAGCGGTTCGTGGGATTCGCGAGGTAGCGCGGGTCCGCGAGCTCCTGGGTCACGATCTCGACCAGCGGCACATCGAACCGCTCCGCCACCTGGCGGGCAGTTTCCCACTGAGCGGCGGGGTAGGAGGCGCTCCGGCCGATGGCGGCCAGCATGCGCCCCCGCCCCAGCTCCTGGCGCAGCACCACGGCGAGCAGCGCCGAATCCACGCCCCCGGAATAGCCGACGAGGGCGGACGGGAAGGTGCGTACGAGCTGGCGCAGGGAGGCCGCAGCCGGCGTGGACATGGCCGAATAGTACCGACCTAGGCTGTCCCAATCAAAGGACAATTTCCTTGCAAGAATCGGATATTTCGTAGGCCGGAAACCGTTTATTCTGATGATACGTTCACGAAAGCAAGAGGACGTCTACGTCTCGTAGGTGAGGTGACTCAAGAGGCTCCGAAATGACAAACAAGACCGAGCTGGATGCCGTGGACCGCAAAATCCTGCGGCAGCTCGCGAGCGACGGGCGGGCCAGCTATCAGGCGATCGCCGACGAGGTCGGGTTGTCGCGACCCGCCGTGATGGAACGGGTGAAGCGGCTGGAAGAAGCCGGGTACATCACCGGCTACGGCGCCCGGCTGGACCGCGCCAAGGCCGGTTTCCCCGTCACGGCGTTCGTCGCCGTCCGCTACGCCAACTCCGACTATCAGGGCGAGGAGCCGCAGATGCGGGCGATGGAGCAGCATCCCGAGGTGCTCGAATGCCACCACGTCGCGGGTGAGGACTGCTACATCCTCAAGGTCGCGGCGCCCGATCTCGAGAGCCTGCAGCATGTGCTGCGCGACCTGCGCGGGTCCACCAAGACTCCGATGACCACCCGCACCACGATCGTGCTGGGGACCGTGTTCGAGAAGCCGGGGTTCGTCCCGGGAGAGCCCGACTGATGGGGGCGGGGCTGCGCGGCAAGGCGCTCGTCGCCTATCTCGTCGTGTGCGTATTCTGGGGCTCGACGTACCTCGCCATCCGGGTGGGCGTCGAAGTGCTGCCGCCCTTCCTGTTCGCGGGCCTCCGCTTCGTGGTGGCGGGCGCCCTGCTACTCACGATCATGCTGGCGCTCGGCGACCGGCTACCCACGCGCGCCGCCGACTGGCGCACGCAGGCCATCGTGGGCGTGCTGCTGCTCGCTGGGGGAAACGCGTTCGTCGTCTGGGCGGAGCAATACACGCCGTCCGGAGTGGCCAGCATCTTCGTCGTGACCGTCGCCCTGTGGATGGCGTTCTTCGACGCCGTCATCCCAGGGGGCTCGGGTGACCTCAATTGGCGTGTGATCGCGGGGCTGCTGCTGGGCTTCCTCGGCACGGCGCTGCTGGTGGGCGCGAGCCCGGCCGAGATTATGCACGCCGACCTGCGCGGCCCGATCGCCCTGACCGGGGCGAGCGCTTCATGGTCGCTCGGCTCCGTGTACGGCAAGCGCCATCGGACGGAGACCAGTCCGTACATGGGTGCCGCGCTGCAGATGGTCGCGGGCGGCGCGGCGGTGGCGCTGCTCGGCACGGCGCTCGGGGAGTGGAGCCGCTGGCATCTCACGCCCCGCGGCGTGGGCGCCGTCGCCTATCTCGTGGTGTTCGGCTCGATTCTCGGCTACAGCGCGTACACGTACGCGCTGCGCCACGCATCGCCTACCATCGTCGGCACGTATGCCTACGTGAACCCGGTGATCGCCGTGTTGCTCGGCTGGCTGATCCTGCGCGAGCCCGTGACCGCGCGCACCTTCCTCGCGATGGGGCTGATCGTGGGAGCTGTCGTGTGGATCCAGTTCTCGCACCGGATTCCGAAGCTCGGACGCCGCTCGCTCGCGGCGGCTGCGAGCGATTAGAGGGGGAGGCACGATGCAACCGTTGCCGCACAACACCGCTCTGCTGGTGATCGATGTGCACCGCGGCTGCGACGAAGCGGGGGCGATCATGGGACGGGGGCGACGCAACAACCCCGCGATGGAGGAGAACATCGGTCGCCTGGAGGAGGCGTGGCGCGCGAGCGGGCGGCCGATCATGCGCGTGCAGCACGATTCCCGCTGGCCAGGCGCGCCGACTCACTACAGCGCATTCGTCGGCACCTACCTGGAGGCCGAGCTGCTGCGGCGCGGCGTCGGCACCCTCGTGCTCACCGGCCTGGCGACCGATCGCTGCGTGTCCACCACGGCGCGTCTCGCCGCGAACTTCGGCTTCGCGACCTACGTCGTCGCCGACGCCACGGCGACCTTCGATCGCCTCGGCCCCCCTCCCGACGGCCGCCGGCACGCCGCCGAGGACGTCCACGCGGTGGCGCTCGCGGAGCTGAACGGCGAGTTCGCCCTCATTGTCGACACCGATGCGGTGCTCGAGGCGGCGGGCGTGTCGCCCGGAGCGGCCGCATGATCGCGCGTCTGTGGCACGGGGCCGTTCCGGTCGCTCAAGGCGACCGCTACGCCGCCTACCTCACGGAGACCGGGGTAAGCGATTGTCGCGCCACTCCCGGGAACCGCGGCGTCCAGGTGCTGCGGCGCAACGCGGGCGGTGCGACGCACTTTCTGTTCATCTCGTTCTGGGACTCGCTGGACGCGATCCGGGCGTTCGCCGGCGAGCACGTCGAGCTGGCGCGCTACTATCCCGAGGACCGGAAATACCTGCTGGAGCTCGAGCCGCGTGTGGCCCACTACGAGGTGCTGGACGGCTAGCTCACTCGTTCGTCTCGTGCACCTCACTGGGCCGCCGCCGCGACCGCTTGGGGCGCGCGTCCTTCCCTTCCTCCGTCAGCTTGAATGAGCGCACGGTGTGGTACGCGAGGTCGACGTCCGGGCGGGCATCGAACTCGGTGAGGATCTCCTCCCAGATCGCATGCTCGGTGCCGCGCCGCTTGCGGGGCTCGATCAAGTAGCGGATGGTCAGCTCGACGCCGCTGTCCACGACTCGGGTGTAGACGATCGGGGTCAGCTTGGTGTAGTTGATGAGGTACTGCCGGGACGCCGCGAGCAGGTCCTGCTCCGCCTGCGCAGTGAGGTGCGCGGCGTGCTTGAAGGCGATCTGCGTGAGGACCTCCTTCGCCTCCCTCCAATCGCTTTCGAACGTGACCAGGACGGGCACTTCGTTCCAGATGTACTTGAAGCCCTTGTCGTAATTGGCCACCGGCTCGGTGAACACCTTCCCGTTCGGGATGTGGATGATGCGCCCGCTCGACTGATCCGCGTTGACCCAGTTGCCGATCTCGTTGAGGGTGAAGTGCAGCAGCCGGATGTCGATCACGTCCCCCTTGTGCCCGCCGAGCTCGACGCGGTCGCCCACCTCGAAGGGGCGCCGCCACACGATGAAGATCCAACCGGCCAGGTTGGTGACCGGGTCCTTGAGGGCGATCGCCAATCCGGCCGTGAGCAAGCCGAGGAACGTGGCCAGCGCCTGGATCCCCACGAACCAGGTCCGCCCCACGAAGATGACGCCCAGCCCGAGCGCCACGTAGGTGATCGACTTGCGCCAGCGATAGCGACTCCACGGGTCGCGCACCCGCCGGTACACGAGCGCGAGGACGACCCAATGCAGCAGCCACAGCCCGAACACCGTGAGCAGGGTGACGAGCAGCTTGACCTGAAGGTCGGGGGAGAGGCCGAATCGTGACTGGAGCCAATCGCTCATGCGGACCGCGGATCAGATGGCGGGGACAAGGTAGGGAGCGGGCGCGCGGCGCGCCAGTTACTGAGGTATAATTGCGCCATGCGCGGCCCCACCGTCTCCGCCTTACTGTACGTCGCCGTCGCACTCGACGCGGTCGCCTGTCACGCGCGTCCCGCCGCGCCGCCCAACCCCCGGGCCGAGGTCGCGGTCACGGTGGACAATCAGAACTTTCTGGACATGGACGTGTTCATCGTCCGGACCAGCGGCGAGCGCATCCGGATCGGGATGGTGTCGGGGCTGACGACGCGGATCCTGATGGTGCGGCCGGACGTGATCGGCAACAGCACCGAGCTGCGATTCGAAGTGCACCCGATCGGGGCGAGAGCGAATCCGATTTCCGAAACGGTGACGGTGCGGCCCGGCGACGTGATCCACCTGACGATCCCGCCCTCCTAAGCCGACCGCGATCATCGTCGGCGCCGATGCTCAGGGCTTTGCTTTGCTCGGCGCCTGGGCTTTCAGCTCAACCAGCAGAACGTGCGCTCCCCCCGTCCCGACGTACTCGGTTGCGTGTGTTTCGGGGTCGTGCCACTTGACCTGGCCCGTATTGGCCGGTTGCTCGGTCGTCTTCCCGTCCGGGGACGTGAACCTCGTCATGCCAGCCCCGGAGATGCTGTAGGTCAGGTACGCCGGATGGGAATGCATGGGAATCTTCTCACCGGCCTTGCTGTGGAAGTCGAGCACCCGGACGCTCTCGTTTTCCAGCAGCACCTTGAAGTGATTCGGCGCCACTTGGACGGGGTCCTGCGCCCGTAGTGTTCCCACCGCACAAAACAGAATGACACCGGCACCTATGATGCGTCTCATTACGACCTCCCTCGCTCGCAAGAGATGACGTTCCGCGGGGCGGATGTAACCCCCCGCGGGGGAGGTGTCAAACGCATCGGGGCACGCCCCTACCCCAGGCCTCGCCGATCGAGACTGCGGTATTGAATCGCCTCGCTCACGTGCTTCGGCTCGAGCTCCCCTGCTCCGCTCAAATCCGCGATGGTCCGGGCGATCTTGAGAATTCGGTGATAGGCCCGCGCCGACAGCGCGAGCCGGGTGATCGCGGTGCGGAGCAGCGCTTCCGCGCCGTCCGACACGCGGCAGAACGTCCGGATGTCGCGCGCCGTCATGTGGGCGTTGGCATAGATCCCGGGCCGGCTTGCGAATCGCTCCCGCTGCACCACCCGCGCGCGGTCCACCCGCTCCCGCACCGCGACGCTCGGCTCACCCCCGCCTTGGTCCGCCAGCGCGCGGTACTTCACCGCCGGCACTTCGAGGTGGATGTCGATCCGGTCGAGCAGCGGGCCCGAGACGCGCGCCAGATAGCGCTCCACGCCGAGTGGCCCGCAGACGCAATTGTGCTGAGGATCGCCGAAATAGCCGCAGGGACAGGGATTCATCGCCGCCGCGAGCATGAAGCGTGCCGGATAGCTCAGGCTCATGGCCGCCCGCGCGATCGTGACCACGCCGTCCTCCATCGGCTGGCGCAGCACCTCGAGCACGTTCTTACGAAACTCGGGCAGCTCGTCCAGGAACAGCACGCCGCCGTGCGCCAGGCTCACCTCGCCCGGTCGTGGGTAGGAGCCGCCGCCGATCAGCCCGGCGTCCGAGATGGTGTGGTGCGGCGCGCGAAATGGCCGGCGCGCGACGAGCGATTCGCCCAGCGGCAGCACGCCCGCGACCGAATGGATCTTCGTCGTCTCGAGCGCCTCGTCGAGGCTCATCTTGGGGAGGATGGTCGGCAGCCGTCGCGCCAGCATCGTCTTGCCCGACCCCGGCGGGCCGATCATCAGGATGTTGTGCCCGCCCGCGGCGGCCACCTCGAGCGCCCGCTTGGCGTGCGCCTGCCCCTTCACCTCCGCGAAATCGACGTCGTCCTTGGCCCGCTCGGCGAACAGCGCGGCGAGGTCGACCTGCGCCTCCGGCAGCGTGCCGCGGCCGTCCAGGAAGTCCGCCAGCTCCGAGAGATTCGCCGCGCCGAGCACGCGCACGCCCGACACGACGCCCGCCTCCGGAAGGTTGTCGCGCGGCAGGACCAGCGCCTCCAATCCCGCCGCCCGCGCCGTGAGGGCCACCGGCAGCGCGCCACGCACCGGCCGGATCGCGCCCTCAAGCCCCAGCTCGCCCAGCACCGCCACCCGCCCCAGGCGCTCGGCCGAGATCTGCTCTGTGGCAGCGAGGATCCCGACGGCGATCGGCAGGTCGAAGGCACAGCCGTCCTTGCGAATGTCGGCTGGGGCGAGGTTCACCGTGATGCGCTTCAAGGGGAACGTGTAACCCGTGTTCGCGAGCGCCGCGAACACCCGCTCGCGACCTTCTTTCACGGCCCCTTGCGGCAGCCCCACGGTGGCGAACGTCGGAAGCCCGTTCGCGATGTCGGTCTCGACGTCGACGAGATAGGCGTCGATGCCGAGCACGGCGGCGGAGCGGACGCGGGCGAGCATACCACATGGTACGGCGGCACGCTGGCACGGAGGTAGGCAAAAACGCGCGGGCGGGGGCGAAGTGTTGCCGGGGACCTCACCCCCTGACCCCCTCTCCACTTCGTGGAGAGGGGGAACGAAGGGACAGTGCCGACGCGTAAATTGGCGCCCGACCGACTGAATCAGATCCTCGCTGACTCCCACTCCGCGTTATCGTCCGCGAATGAGGCTCCGGCGTCCGCCGATCCCGCGACCGAAGCTGCAGCGTGCACGCGACCTGCGGCGGGACCTGACGCTCGCCGAACGGCGAACGTGGGAGCTGCTCCGAAATCGGCGCATGCTCGGCCTCAAGTTCCGACGCCAGCATGCGATCAGCGGGTTCATCGTGGACTTCTACTGCGCCGAGCTAAACCTAGTATTCGAGATCGACGGAACCGGACACGCCAGCATGATGCAGTCAGGTTATGATGCCGTCCGTACTGCGCACCTGGAATCGAGAGGGCTCCGAGTAATCCGAATTCCCAACGGCGCGGTGCGGGAAGACGCTCTGAAGTCGCTGCTAGAAGATCTCACACGCCGTTCCCCCTCTCCACGAAGTGGAGAGGGGGTCAGGGGGTGAGGTCACGAGGCGAAGTCGGCGCGTGAGATCCTGCGTTGCGGCGCGCGGGCGCAGCGCGGAGATTTCCGCCATGCCTCCGATCACCTGGGACGACTTTCTCAAGGTCGACATCCGAGTGGGGCGAGTCGTGCAGGTCGATGACTTCCCCAGGGCGAAGAAGCCCGCCTACCAACTCCGCATCGACTTCGGCGAGGTCGGCATCAAGACGTCGAGCGCGCAGATCACGCGGCACTACGCGAAGGGCGATCTCGTGGGCAAGCTGGTGCTCGCGGTGGTGAACTTCCCGCCGCGCCAGATCGCCACCTTCTTCTCGGAAGTCCTGACGTTGGGAGTGGTGCTGGGAGACGGGGACATCGTCCTCGTGCACCCCGACCGCGAGGTGCCGCTGGGCAGCCGGATCGCCTAGCGGGCCACGGCTCCCGCGCCGGCCCCGTAGCGCGCCTCGATGTAGTCCTCGAGGATCTTCAGGAAATCGGCGACGATCGTGTCGCCCTTGAGTGTCACTTTGAGTCGCCCGTCCACGTACACGGGTGCCTTAGGCTCTTCGAACGTGCCAGGCAGCGAGATCCCGATGTCCGCGTGTTTCGACTCGCCGGGGCCGTTCACGACGCAGCCCATCACCGCCACCCGCAAGTCGGCGACCCCGGGGTAGCGCTCCCGCCACACGGGCATCTGCCCCCGCAGGTGCGCCTGGATCGCTTCGGCCATCTCCTGGAAGAACGACGACGTGGTGCGCCCGCACCCCGGGCAGGCGGAGACCTGCGGCGTGAAGCTCCGCAGGCCGAGCGACTGCAGCACCTGCTGCGCGACTCGCACTTCCTCGGTGCGATCGCCGCCGGGCGGCGGCGTGAGCGAAACCCGGATCGTGTCGCCGATTCCCTCCGCGAGCAGGATCGAGAGGCCGGCGGCGCTCGCGATGATGCCCTTGCTGCCCATCCCAGCTTCGGTGAGGCCGAGGTGCAACGGGTGATCGGACAGCCGCGCCAACCGGCGGTACACATCCACCAAGTCCTGCACGCCAGACAGCTTCGCCGAGAGGATGACGCGGTCGTGGGGCAGGCCGCACTGTTCGGCGAGCTCGGCCGACCGCACGGCGCTCGCCACCACCGCCTCGAGCATGACGTCGCGCGCGTCGAGCGGATCGGACCGGCGGGCGTTCTCGTCCATCATCTCGGTGAGGAGCTGCTGGTCGAGACTGCCCCAGTTGACGCCGATGCGTACGGGCTTCCCGTGCGCGAGCGCCACTTCGATGATGGTCCGGAAATTCTCGTCGCGTCGTTTCGCGCCCACGTTGCCGGGGTTGATGCGGTACTTGGCGAGCGCCGCGGCGCAGTGCGGGTACTTGGTGAGCAGCAGGTGACCGTTGTAGTGGAAGTCGCCGATGACTGGCACGTCCACCTGGGCGACGATGGCGGGCACCGCCGCGGCGGCCGCCTCGTTGTTGACCGTGACGCGCACCAGCTCGCTCCCGGCCTGGTGCAGCGCCCGCACCTGCGCCGCCGTCGCGTCCACGTCGGCGGTGTCGGTGTTGGTCATCGACTGGACGACGATGGGGTGGCTGGTGCCCACCCTCACGCCCCCCACGTCGACGACGACGGTTTTCCGACGCTGACATGCGTTCACGTTTCCAATATAAAGCCAACGGCGTCACGGAGAGACGTCACGCGAAGGCGTCGCGAGAAGACATCTTCCCGCGACGCCTTCCTGCACCGCCGTTTCGCGACGGCTCTTCGCGACGCCTCTTAGAAGATCTTGTCCTGGACGACGATCCTCGCCTGCAGCGCCGTGAGCTTCGCCGTGCCCTGCAGCGGACCGGCCGGCGACGAGGCTCCCCCTGGCGTCGCAGAGGCCCGGATGCCGACGTACACCTTGGACGCCAGGAACAGCGGCTTCAGGGCGTCGGGGAGGTTCACGCTGAAAGAGCTATCCGTCGTGGACGCGGGCAGCACGTCCGCCGTCACGCCGAACGCCGGCGCGCTAGTGTACACGGTGTTGGCGACAGAGTCGAAGTACACCTGGAACGCGACGGTCCCGGTGTCGGTGCGGTTGACGAACGAGATCGTCCCGGTCAGAAGGACCGTATCCACGATCGACGACGTGAGACCGAGCGAGTTCACCGTCTGCACCGGAATGGTGTCGGGGACTCCGGGGAGGACCGGCCCGCTGTACGGCAGAGTGTCCGTGTTCGTCCCCTTGAGGAAGCTGTAGATATCCACTACGAAGATGGCGCGGCCTTGCCCGCATCCCGCGGCCACGCCCGCCGCCAGTGCCACGCCGAGCCACTTCGCGTTCATCCTGCCTCCCTAATAGATCGAGAGCGAGGTCGCCATCGTGATGGCACGCTCGTTCGAGAGCGAGTTGGTGTGCGTCCAGAATCCCACGTCCAGGCCGAGCCCTCCCAGCCGCAGCCCGCCGCCCCAGCCGAACTCGACCCGCTTGCGCTGATCGCGCGCGATGCCGCCGCGCAGCGCCCACAGGCCGATCCGTTGCTCCCCGCCGACGTGCACGGTGGCCCCGCGCCCGGTGTTGAGGACGTCTACGCCGAGCGTCGTCATGCCCACCGTGTACGCGAGGTTGGCGATGTACGACACGGGCAGCTTGGTCGTGGTCGTGACGTGGTTGTGGAACAGCGTCGAGTAGCTCGTGTCGCGGTTCGTTGCGGTATCGCGGACGAAGTAGGCGCTGTCCTGACGCGTATCGGGCCACGTGATGGTGGCGCCGATGTCGTTCACGCCGATCCCCAGCTCGATCGGCCCGGAGACCCAAGCGGCGCCGATGTCACCGCCCACGCCATGGCCGAGCGTGTTCCCAGGCCTCGAGTACTGCGTGAGGGTCCGGCCGTCGGGCGTCACAGGGTTCGCGCCGGCGAAGATCGGATTCCCGGTGATGAAGCTCGCGTCGCCGTCGGTCCGGAAATACCCGACACCGAGATAATAGTGCACAGCGCCGCCGACGTAGAACCCTTTCGCGCTGTCTCCGGCGATCCGCCCGGCGTAGCTGATGGTCGGAGCGAACCCGCCCTCGACGAGACCGTGGACGAGCGCGCCGTATGGCGTGTTTGGCTGCGCGTACGCCGAATCGTGGAGGAACGCGAGGAGCGTGGTGTCCAGCTGGAACCCCACGTCGTCGTGCAGCCACCCCATCACGCCGACCCGGACTCCTTTGATGTCGATGCCCGGATCGAGCGGCCGGCTCGAACCGCTGATGCCGAACTGGTCCTCCGGCACGAGTTTCGCCGCCTGGCCCAGATCCACCCGTAGCGTGTCGCGCGCGATGAACAACGTCACGTCGTTTGTCGGCGTCGGCGCCTTCTTCACCTCGTAGTAGAGCGGCAGGTTGAGGATCGTGTTCACGACCAACACTGGGTTGAAACCGGTCGAGCCGGGCTTGAACTCCGGGTCGTTCGTGATGTCGGGGTGGTCGTGCAGGAACTGGATGATGCCGAGCGGGATCGGGATCGTCACCTTGGGCTGGCCGCGGCGGTCCGCCTGCGCCGGTACCGCTCGGTAGGCGGGGTTGTAGCGCACCGCGCTGCCCGATCTGCCGAGCGTCAGGCCGCCCATGCCGATGCGCCGGGCGTCCGTGACGAGCCATTGGCCCGCGGCGGGCGCCGCGTGGCCGAGCATGAGTGTCACAAGCCCCAAGCCCACGACGGATGTGCGCACGATGCTCCCCCGAGAGGTGGCGGGTGACAAGGTTAATAAGGATCGCGGATTACGCCATGCTCGGGCGTGAGCCCGGTCACGAATCGGGGCTCGACACGCCCTGAAACACGATGGTGACCGTCGATCCCTGCCCCAGCACGCTGGTCAGCCCGATGGTCCCCCCCCAGCTCTCGACCAGTCGGCGGGCGATCGCGAGGCCCAGTCCCGAGCCGCTCGAGGTCGTCGAGAACGCCGGGTCGAACACGCGTGGCAGCGCCGCGGGCGGAATGCCGCGACCGTCATCCTCGACGGCGAGCCGGCGGCCGCCGTCGTCGACCCGCACCGTGACGTGCCGCGCGCCCGCGTTACGCGCGTTCTCGAGCAGGTTGACGAGCACCTCCTTCACTTCGTCCTTGCGCGCCAGCGCCGGGGCCCCCCCCCCAGCCGTGCCTGCGACCTCGAACCGCGTCGCCGCCTCCGCGCCGCCCAGCGCGTACAGGCGCACCACCTCGCCCGCGGCCGCGAACAGGTCCACGGGCTCGAGCGGCAACGCTTCCGCCGCGGGCGATGCGAAGCGGGAGAAAGCGCGCGCGATGGCGTCGAGGCGGTCGATCTCGGCCAGAATGCGCTCCGCGGTCTCGCGCAGGGTAGTGTCGAAGTCACGACCCCCGGGCTTCGCCCGCGCGCGCTGCAGGTGCTGGATGCCAAGTCGGATGGGGGTGAGCGGGTTCTTGATCTCATGCGCGATCTGGCGCGCCATCTCGCCCCACGCCAGCACGCGCGCCGCGCGCGTGAGGGCGGTGGCGTCGTCGAGCGCCACGACGCAGCCGTCCGGCAGCGGGGGGCCGAGGGGCGCGAGCTGCACGCGGATCTGCCGCGCCCCGATGTCGAACTCGCGCTCGGCGATCTTGTCACCGCGAGCGGCGAGGAATTCGCCCACGGCGTTCCACACCGGCAGCCATTCGGCAGGCGCGGCCCGTGGCAGCAGGTCCCCGGGCGCGAGCGGCGCGCCCAGCAGCTCGGCGGCGCGCGGGTTGGCCATCGTGACGCGCAGCCCGTCGTCCACCGCGATGACGCCGGTCGCCACGTTGGCGAGCACCTGCGCGGTGCGCCGCCGCGCCTCCTCGAGCGCCGCCTGGCTGCGCCGCACGTCCCCCGCCATGCGATCGAACGCCGACATGACGGGCTCGAACTCGCGCGGCGCCCCCGGCGCGAACGGCGGCGGCGGCGCGCCGCGGCCCACCGCCGCGGCGGCCTCGCGCAGCGCCGCCACGGGGCGCGCCAACCCTCGGGCGGCGAGACCCGCGAGGTACACGGCAGCCACGAGCCCCGCGAGCGTCGCGAGGATCAGCACCAGGGCCAGGTCCTCTTGCTGCTGGCGCACCCGCTCGTCATCCAGCAGCTGGGGCGCCGCGAGGATCGCCTGGATCTGGGGCGGCCCGGCCAGGACGACGCGGTAACCGACGCGGATGGACCGGCCCGCGGTGCGGCCATCGGCCGTGAGCTCGAGCTCGTCCTCGAACGCGAGGCGCACGAACGCGTCGGGCGCGAGCAACGGATCCACCAACCCCAGCTCGCCCAGGACCGGGGCGCTCGTACCCGCGAGGGTGCCGTCGCGGTACAGCCAGAGATCGGCATCGAGCCGCGTGCCGAGCTCCACCACGGAGCGGGCCACCGCCGCCGGCGCCGTGCGGGGGGAACGGTCCTCCGCGAGCGCGCCCGCGGTCGCCGCGGCGTCGCGCAACGTCTGCCGGATGAGGAGGTCGCCCGCGCGGCGCGCTTCGTCGCCCAGGCGCGCGAAGCTCCACACGGCGAACAGGAGCACCGGCACCACCACAAACGCAGACAGGGTCGTAGCGAGCCGCACGCGGTAGCTCGTCCGCAGCGCCCGGACCAAGCCGGGCATCCGCGGGCGCCACCCTTCGGCCAGCACGAGGCTCAGGAGCCAGCACGCGGCCAGCAGTGCCGCATCCACGGCCACCACCAACGCGCCGCGGACCAGTAAGGCCGACGGGCTCCTGAGCTCCACCTGCAGGTGGACGTGGCGCGTGCCCCCCGGCAGCTCGATCCGTCCCTCGCCGCGCACCGACCAGTCGGTGCGCGTCCACACCACGCGTGTACTAGCGCCCCGCCCCCCCGGCACCCCCGGCACCCCCAACTCCGGGAGCGAGAGCGAGATGCTGTACGGCGGCTCCACCCCCCTTTCACCCTCGAGGAACCGCGCGACCCGCGCGGCGGGGATCAGCCGCGTGCGGGGCCCCACGCCCACCGTCAGCACTTCGCCGGTGGCGAGCGGCAGCACCAGGACGTAGTGCACGCCCGGCACCCGCTCAAGCCGCTCCACCTGAGGGGCCCGCGCGGGCTCGGGGGAGCGCGCCAGCGCGGCCACGAGCGGCGACGGCAGGTCCACGCTCGCGAGCCGGATCTCCGCCTCGGGCGCGCCCCCCCCGCCCCCCTCTCCCGGCCCAGAAGGGGACCAGAGCGCGAGGCTCGCCGGATACTGGTCCGCGGCGAGCGGCGATGTGCACCACCACGCGTACAGCTCGCCCGCCGTGCGCGGGGGAATCGCGGGAGGCTCGCGCCCCAGCCGCTCGAGCAGGGCCACGACGGGCGGGTCACCTGTGCGCCCCAAGCGGGCGGCGTCGCGCGTCGCGAGCTCGAGCCGGCCCTCGACCGCCGCACCCCAAGTGACGAGCGCGGCTGCGGTCCCCGCCACCGTCGCGATGCCGAGCACGGCCCAGCGCCGCGGCGCAGGGACCAGCACTCCCACGAGCGCCGGGAGCCAGACGAACGTGTACCACTCGGGCCACGCGCCGTACGGCTGCCACAGCCACAGCCCGCCCAGCGCGGCGAGCGCGGCCCAGCCGCACGCCGCAGGCAGGGCCCAAGGGACGCGGTCCCGCTCTCGCGCGCCTCGCACCAGGGCCGCAGCGCCGAAGATCAGCGCCATCGCGCCACTGGCGACCGCTACCTCCCACGATATCCACAGGGCGAAGCCGACTCCCCCGGCCGGCGGCGCGATGCCGCGGCCGAGGTAGCGCACGAGGTAGGGGGCCGCGAGGACCAGCAGGCCGGCGGCGGCCGTGCTCCACCAGCGCCGGGGTAGCCCTCGGCGCCACAGCACGCTGGCGGCGACGAGCAGCACGACGCCCAGCACCGTGAGCGAGCCGGCCGACGCGCTGAGGACGCCCAGGAGCGGGCGATAGAACGCCGCGGGTGAGAACAATCCGCTGAGGGGGAGTGCCGGGCCGAGCGGCGCACGCACCAAGCACCACGCGGCCGCGAGCGCGACGAGCCAACGCTGGGCGCCCGGGGGAGGCGTCGCGAGCAGGAGACACAACAGCGCCACGACGAGCGCCGCACCGGCACGGCGGGCGGTGACGCGCAGCGTGGCGAGCTTCGCATCGCCCTGCGATGGCGGCACCGGCTGCACGCTGAAGAGGGTATCCCCGTCCGGGGTCGCATAATCGAAGACGTCCGAATCGGCGGGGGCAAGGCGCGCCTGGTAGAAGCGCAGCGCGACACCATGCGCGTGCTCGAACTGCGCGCTCACGGCGCGCTCGCGGTCCGGCACGGCGCGCGCGGCGTCGAGCAGCACGCTGCCGACGGCGACGCCGCCGTTCTGCGTCTGGCGCCGGGCCTCGAGCGACACGTAGAATGGTGTGATGACGGCGCGCAGCTCGGCGGTATCCAGCGCGGGCAGGAACCGGTGGCGGCCGGCCCAGGCCAGCGGCTCGCCGTTCGCCCCGAGAATCACGACCCCGCGCTCGATGCCGCGCGCCCGGGTCCCCGACCGCACCGCGTCGAGCAGCTGGGGGAACGCCCCCTCGCGTGGCAACAGCGACGCGGTCATCCCGCGCTGGGCAAGCCGCCGCGCCTCGGCCACGGCCGCGGTGAGCGCCCCCTTCAGCTCCGACGAGTCGCGCGGGATCAGGCCCTCGCGCACCGCGGGCCAGCAACACTCGATGCGCCGCACCTCGAAGACGCCAGAAACCAGGATCCCGGCGAGGACGAGGCAGGCGAGCGCGGCTGACCCCGGCGCGATGCCCCGGGGTCTTCTTGCTAGGGCGAATGCCGCGCTCGCCACCGCCCCAGCGCCCGCCGCCCACGCCCACGCGGCCGCGTTGCCGTGCAGCCACTCGCCGGCGGCGACCGCCGCGGCGCAGCCGGCGAGCGCTAGGTGAGCGCGCCGCTCCACCTGAAGACCCTCGTCCCGGACGAGGTGCGTTTCATTCTCGAGCGCGATGCCCGCCTCCTCGTGCCGGTAGGGACCTGCGAGCAGCACGGCCCCCACCTCCCGCTCGGCTGCGACACGCTCATCGTCGAGCGCCTCGCCGACGACCTCTCGGCGGCGTTCGAGATCCTGCGCGCGCCGACCATCGAATACGGCGTCAACACCGCCACCCGCCGCTCGTTCCCCGGCAACGCCGCGGTGCGCCGCAAGACGCTGCACCGCTGGATGAACGACCTGCTGGGTGACTGGGAACAGGCCGGGGTGGATACGTTCATCATCCTCACCGCCCACGGCCACGACCCGCACCAGGAAGCGCTCTCGACGTTGCGCACGCGCCGGGCTCGCATCTTCACTGTGGATGCGTTCGACCTGGACTTCACCGGCCACCTGGAAGACGCGGGCGGCCCGATGCACGGCAGCGAGCTCGACACGTCCCTGCTGCTCTACGTCGCCCCGGCGTTCGTGCGCATGGAGCGCGCCCGGGACTTCGCGCTGTCGGAAAAGCAGCGCACCCGGGGCAGCATCGCCAAGCTCCCGGCTCTATCCCCGGGCTCGGTCGGCCGGCCCAGCGTGGCCACCCGGGAGAAGGGCGAGCGGCTGTATAAGATGATTTACGATCGCATCGCGACGCGAGTGCTGGGAGCCCCCGTCCCGTGAGCGGCGCGGCGCTGCTGTGCACCCTGCTCGGGCTCCAGGGTCCCCTCGACGAGGGCGCGCTCGTCGTGCGCGAGGACACCGCTGAGATCGCGCGCGAGACCTTCCGCCTCACGGCGGCGCGCGTGGCCGCCGGCGCGGGCTGGAAGCTCGCCGCCACCACCCGCTACGACCGCACCCGGCCCGTGTTGGTGCTCGATCCGATCGTCGAGATCGGTCCCGACTCGGCCCCGGCGAGCCTCGAGTACACCGTGGCCGACCCGCGGGGACCGGTGCGCATTCTCGGGCAGTCCTCCCGCGGTCGCTTTGGCGTGCGGCTGCTCGGCCGCCGCACGGAGCGGGCGCGCGAGTTCCCCGCCCCGCCGCCCGCCGCCATCCTCGACGACTCGGTGTTCGCGCTCTACCTGCCCGTCGCCTGGCGGGCCCGGCCCCAGCCCGTGGCCGTCACCGGGATCTTCCCCCGGGCGGGGCGTCGCGAGGTCCTGATGGTGCAGGACATGGGCTCGGAGACCACGACGCTCAATCGCGACGTCCTGGCCCTGCGGCACATCACTGTGACAGGGGGGGCAAGCCAGCTGGTGCACCTCTGGCTCGGCGCGGACGGGCGCCTCCGGAAGGTGTACGTCCCGTCGCGACACCTGACCGCGGAGCGAGCGCCCTGACCCCTTAGTTGCATAGCGGGACACAGGTTAGATTCCCGCCGGCCCGCGAGACCCCTAGTTGCGGGCGGAAACCCGTGACGGCGCCCCGGCGTACGAGGTGACGTCCGAACGACCGGTCCAAGGATCCTCATGAGGCATCTGTTGTTGTCCGTCGGGCTCGGCGTGTGGCCGGCGCTGGCCCTCTGCCAACACCCCGTGCCCGCGAATCTCTCCCTCGCCGACGCCATCACGCTGGCGCGCGTCAACAACCCGGCCTACCGCCAAACCATCCACGACCGCGCCCCGGCCGCCTGGGGCGTGCGCAACGCTTACGCCAGCCTGCTGATCCCGACGGTCACCGCGTCGGGCGGCCTCGGGTACGCCGGCCCCGGGCAACAGCGCTTCTTGACGCAGAACTTCTCGCAGAACGTCTCGACCTTGTCCTCGAACTACGGCGTCTCACTCGACTGGACGCTCAACGGGCAGACGCTCAGCCAGCCGGGGTTGAGGCACGCGCAGCTTTCTGCCGCGGACGCCGACATCGCGGGCGCCGAGACGAACCTGGTCACCGCGGTCACGCAGCAGTACCTGACGGTGCTGCAGGCGCGGGACAACGCCGCCGTGGCGCGGCAGCAGCTCGAGCATGACGAGGAGTTCTTGAAGCTCGCGCAGGCGCGCTACGACGTGGGCCGCGCGTCGCTGATCGACGTGCGGCAGGCGCAGGTGGCCCGCGGCAACGCCGAGGTGGTGCTGCTCCGAGCGCAGACGGCGGTCGACGTGGAGAAGCTCCGCCTGTTCCAGCAGATCGGTGTGACGGCGCCGGTCGACCTCCAGAGCGTGCAGCTCACGGACAGCTTCGTCGTGCAGGTGCCGACCTGGAAGCTGAACGAGCTGCTCAGCACGGCCGAACAGCAGAACCCCGCGCTCAAGGCGCTGCGGGCGCGCGAGAGCGCGGCCGGGTGGGGCGTGACGGCGGCCACGTCGAGCTGGGGGCCGTCGGTGTCGCTCTCGGCGGGCTGGTCAGGGTTCACGCAGAAGCTGTCTGACTTGAGCCCCTCGCTTGCCGCAATCGACGCCAACGCGGCGGCCAACGACTCGGCCTGCGCCTACTGGAACGCGTACTGGCTCAACAGCGGCGGGCCGCCGGTCCCTTGCACGTTCCGCGCCGCGGCCCCCGCCGAGAAGCAGTCGCTCATCGCCCAAAACGCCGCCTACCCCTTCCATTTCACGCCGCAGCCGTTTCAGGCGCGCCTGACGATCAGCATCCCGTTGTGGGGGAACTTCCAGCAGCCGCTGCAGGTGTCGCAGGCGAAAGCGCAGCAGCAGGATCTCGAGGAGTCGGTGCGGGCGCGTGGCCTCCAGCTGCAGACCGAAGTGAGCCAGGCCTTCTTGACGCTGCAGACGGCGTACCGCACGACCGCGATCCAGGACACGAGCCGGGCCGCGGCGCGCGACGGGCTGCAGCTCGCCACGGAGCGCTACCGGGTGGGCTCGGGCACGTTCTTCGAGCTGCTCGACGCGCAGGTGGCCGCGCTGCGCGCCGAGACGGACTACGTGAACGCCGTGTTCGACTATCACAAGGCGCTGGCCGCGCTCGAAGCGGCGGTCGGCCGGCCGCTGCGCTAACGGAGAGGACCCGAGACACATGTCCACACGCAACAAGCTACTGGTGGGAGCGGGGGCCGCGGTCCTCATCATCGGCCTGGTGGTGATCAGCGCCGGCGCGCGCCGCGATCGCGGCCAGGAGGTGCGGTTCGAGAAGGTAGGCCGCCGCGACCTCGTCGCCGCCGTCACGGCGAGCGGCAAGATCCAGCCCAAGAAGAAGGTCGACATCTCGGCCGACATCACCGGGCGCATCACGAAGATCGCGGTGCGGGAGGGGGACGTGGTCAAGACCGGACAGTTCCTCCTGCAGATCGATCCCACCATCTACCAGGCCAACGTGCAGCAGGCCGAGGCGACACTCGCCTCGTCCCAGGCGGCGGCGGTGCAAGCGAAGGCCAACCGCGACCAGGCGGAACGGGCGCTGGGCCGCACGAAAGAGCTGCGGACGCAGAGCCCGAACCTCGTGTCCCAGGAGCAGCTCGAGCAGGCGCAAACGGCGTTCGACATCGCCGAAGCGAACCTCACCGCCGCGACGCACCAGGTCGACCAGGCGCGCGCGGCGGTGCGGTCGGCCCGCGACAACCTTCGCAAGACGACGCTCATCGCCCCCATGGCCGGACGCGTGACGCGCCTCGCCGTGGAGGAAGGGGAGGTCGCCGTGCCGAGCACGTTCTCGAAGGACGTCGGGCTGTTGTTGACCGTGTCTGACCTGTCCGTGATTCAGGTGAAGGTGAACGTGGACGAGACCGACGTGGTGCGGTTGCATCTGGCGGACTCGGTGGAGGTCACGATCGACGCCTTCCCCGACACCACGTTCATGGGGCGCGTGACGAAGATCTCCAACAGCGCGATCCTCACGGCCGCGGCGTCCACGCCGGGGACGAACACGCAGGCGGTCGACTACCAGGTGGAGATCACCCTGACCAATCCACCCGCCGACGTGCGTCCGGATCTTTCGGCCACGGCGCGGATCGTGACCGACACGCGCAAGCAGGCGCTGTCGATCCCGATCATCGCCCTCACGGTGCGCGAGAACAAGCCGGTCTCGACCGAGAATCGGCCGGTGGACACCACGAGCGCCCGCAAGAAGAAGGAAACGGAGGGCGTGTTCGTAGTGGACAAGGGCGCCGCCACGTTTCGGCCGGTCAAGGTCGGCATCGCCGGGGACGAGTACTTCGAGGTGTTGGACGGCCTCAAGCAGGGCGAGACGATCGTCGCAGGGCCGTATCAGGCGATCCGCGATCTCAAGGACGGAGCCCGCGTCCGAGCCATGAAGCAAACCGCCGATACGAGCAAGAAGAAGGCCGCGGCATGAGCGACGTCCAGGCGTTCCGTACCGGTGACACGCCGCTGCCGGACATCGTGATCCTCACCCACAAGCTGACCCGGGACTACGACATGGGCGGCGAGGTGGTGCGCGCGCTCCGGGGCGTGAGCCTCCAGATCCGGAAGAACGAGTACGTCGCCGTGATGGGGCCCTCGGGCTCCGGCAAGTCCACCCTCATGAACCTGATCGGCTGCCTCGACACCCCTACGGTCGGAGAATACTGGCTCAACGGCCAGAAGGTGTCGGACCTCTCCGACGACGAGCTGGCCCGCATCCGCAACAAAGAGATCGGGTTCGTGTTCCAGACGTTCAACCTGCTGCCGCGGGCCAACGCGCTCCACAACGTGGAGCTGCCGTTGATCTACGCCGGGCTGCCGGGGAAGGAGCGCCGGGCGCAGGCCGCGCGGGCGCTCGAGCGGGTGGGGCTGGCGGACCGGATGGACCACAAGCCGAACGAGCTCTCGGGCGGCCAGCGCCAGCGGGTGGCGATCGCGCGGGCCCTCGTGAACGTGCCGAGCATCCTGCTCGCCGACGAGCCGACGGGGAACCTCGACTCCGCGACCAGTGCGGAGCTGATGCAGGTGTTCCAGGACCTGCATCACCAGGGTCAGACGATCGTGATGGTGACGCACGAGCACGACATCGCGGCCCACGCGGCGCGCGTCGTCACGCTGCGGGATGGCGTGATCGCGACGGACCAGCTCCAAGCGGCCTAGGTGCGCGTCCTCGAGGCCATCCGGCTTGCCCTTCAGACCATCCGGGCGCAGAAGCTAAAGAGCGGGTTCTCCGCGATCGGGGTGTTCATCGGCGTCACGTTCCTGATCGGCGCGTGGTCGATCGTCAACGGCATGAATCGCTACATGACCGAGAAGTTCGCCGGGACCCTGGTGGGCGTGAACACGTTCCACCTGCGCCGCTCGCCCAACGTGAACTTCAACGTCCAAGACTCGGTGTGGCGGGCGTGGCGGCGCCGTCCCCGCATCAAGTTCGCGGACGCCAACGCGGTGACGCACGCCTTGACCGTGTCGGTGGTGACGGCATGGTACTCCGAGGATCGCGGCAGCGTCGCCTACAACGGGAAGGTCGCCAAGGACATCACGCTGGAGGGCGCGACCGAGCGATACCTCGACATCATGAACCTGAAGATCGCCGACGGGCGCGCCTTCACGCCCCAGGAGTCGAGGGCCGGAACCACGGTCGTGGTGCTGGGCCACGACCTGGCGCAGAAGCTGTTTCCCGACGTCAATCCGATCGGGCGAACTGTGCGGATCCACAGCATTCCCTACCGCGTCATCGGAGTGGTCGAGCGCCAGGGCAACTTGCTCGGCATCTCGCTCGACAAGTTCGTCGTCGCCCCGGCGCTCTCGCCCATTCAGCGCGAGGTCAATCCGCCCGGCGTCGTGGACGCCTTGATCGTGAAGGCCGGCTCCGAGCCCGAGATGCGCGAGGCGATGGACCAGACCGAAGCCATCATGCGCAGCCGGCGGCATCTGCGCCCTCGCCAGGACGACAACTTCGCGATGGAAACGTCGGAAGGCGTGCTGGACTTCTGGAAGAAGCTCAGCCGCATCCTGTATGTGGTCGGGCCGGGCTTGGTGGGGGTCGCCCTCGTGGTGGGCGGCATCGTGATCATGAACATCATGCTGATGGCGGTGGCGGAGCGCACCCGAGAGATCGGCATCCGGAAGTCGCTCGGCGCCCGGCGGCGCGACATCTTGCGCCAGTTCCTGGCCGAGGCCACCGCCCTCGCCATCGTGGGCGCGAGCCTCGGGATCGTGACCGGCGTCATGCTCTCGTGGCTCCTGAAGGTCGCCAGTCCGCTGCCCGCCTCCGTGTCGCCGTTCTCCATCCTGCTCGGCGTCGTGGTCGGCGGCGGGGTCGGGGTCGTGGCCGGCGTCTACCCGGCCAGCCGGGCTTCGCGGCTCGATCCCATCGCGGCGCTGCGCCAGGAGTGACCTCGCCGTGACCCCGTTGCTCGAAGGCGTCGGCATCGCGCTGGAATCGCTGCGGGCCCACAAGGCGCGCGCCGCCCTCACGATTCTGGGCGTCGCGATCGGCGTCATGGTCGTGATGGTGATCGGCGCCATCATCAGCGGCTTCAACAAGGGCGTCGCCGACATGCTGGAGCAGTCCGGGCCCAAGACGTTCTGGGTGGGTCGGTTCTTCCAAGGCGGGGTGAACGTCTCCGACGGCTCGGACGAGATGAGCCCATGGCGCCGCAATCCGCCGATGTCCCTGGGGGACGCCCAGGCCATCGAGCGGCTGCCGTCGGTGAGCTGGCTGGCGCTGGACGAGGGTGGCCATGCCGACGTCACGTTCGGGAGCAAGACCCAGCACAGCGTGGCGATCTTCGGCCGCAGCGCCGCCTGGCCCAACGTCGCGGGCGGGGACGTGACGCCGGGGCGCTCCTTCACCGAAGTAGAGGACGCCGGCGCCGACCAGGTGGCGGTCGTGAACCAGAAGCTGGCCGAGCTGCTGTTCGACCAGATCGACCCCATCGGCCAGCGCATCCACATCCGGGGCGTCCCCTACACGGTGATCGGCGTGTTCAATCCCCCGCCGCAACTGTTCGGCGGCCAGCCGTCGCCCGAGGCCATCATTCCGCACGGCGCGCTGGTGAAGTACGTGCAGTATTGGAAGGGGTGGATGGACTTCCTGGTCGGGCCCGCCCCGGCCGCGACGACGGCCCAGGCGATGGAAGACGTCACGGAAGCGCTGCGCCAGCGGCGCCATCTCCGCCCCGGCCAGGACAACAACTTCGCCGTGGTGAGCCAGGAGAAGTTCCTCGAGAGTCTCAACAGCACCACGCTGCTGGTCCGCATCGTGATGCTGGCGCTGTCGGCCGTCGGGCTGATGGTGGGCGGCGTGGGGGTGATCGCGATCATGATGATCTCCGTTACGGAGCGCACCCGGGAAATCGGCGTGCGCAAGGCGCTCGGCGCGACGCGCCGTGAGATCCTGTGGCAGTTCCTCGTCGAGGCGGCCACGCTCACCCTGGTGGGCGGCATCGTGGGGATGATCGGCGGCGGTCTGGTCACGCTGGTGCTCGCCGTGGCGACGCCGGTCCCGGCGCACGTGCCCCTCGGCTCGATCGTGGCCGCGCTCGCGGCCGCCGCGCTGACCGGCATCGTGTTCGGCCTCTATCCCGCCAACAAAGCCTCGCGGCTCGATCCGGTGGAAGCGCTGAGATACGAATAGATGGCCTTCTGGGAGGCTGTCCGTCTCGCCCTTCAGACTATCCGGGCACAGAAGCTCAAGAGTGCGTTCTCCATCATCGGTGTGTTCATCGGCGTGATGTTTCTCATCGCGGTCGTGTCGGTCGTTCAAGGGATGAACCGCTACATGACCGACAAGTTCGCCGGGACGCTGCTCGGCGTGAATACGTTCCGACTGCGGCAGTTCCCTGACATCCAGTTCGGCAATGTGACCGACTCCACATGGCGCATGTGGCGCCGGCGGCCGCGCGTGACCTACGACGATGCGCAGGCGGTCGTGCGCGGCGTGATGGTCCCCGTGCTCGCCGCGTGGGAGTCGAGCACTCGCACCACGCTCGTAGCCGGGCGCAAGCAAGCAAAGGACGTCGAGGTCACAGCGGCGACCGAGCTCTACTTCGACATCCGCTCCCTCGCCGTCGAGCGCGGCCGCCCCTTCACGGGACAGGAAGTTCAAGCCGGAGTGCCGGTGCTCGTGCTCGGTTTCGAGTTGGCCGACAAGCTGTTCCAGGGTCAGGATCCGATCGGCCGCGAGGTGAAGGTCTTCGACCTCCCCTACCGGGTGATCGGGGTGGTCGAGAAACAGGGCAACCTGTTCGGCCTGTCGCTCGACAAGTTCGCGGTGGCGCCGGCGAGCGCCCCGCTCAAGCACTACGTCAGCGAACCGCGCGTGGTGGACGCCGTGGCCATGAAGGCGCGCTCGCAGCCGGAGATGCGCGAGGCGATGGCGCAGGCCGAGGCGATCATGCGCAACCGGCGCCACTTGCGGCCGCGCCAGGCCGACGATTTCGCCCTGGAAACCGCGGACGAAGTGCTCGATTTCTGGGGGAAGATCAGCCGTGTGCTGTTCGTGGCGCTACCGGGCCTCGTGGCCGTGTCGCTCGTGGTGGGGGGGATCGTCATCATGAACATCATGCTGATGGCGGTGGCCGAGCGAACGCGCGAGATCGGCATCCGCAAATCGCTGGGCGCCCGGCGACGAGACATCCTGCGACAGTTCCTGGTCGAGGCCACGACGCTCGCCACCGCGGGGGCGACGGGGGGCGTCGTCCTGGGGATCGGACTCGCGGGCGCCGTGGCCGCGCTCACCCCGCTCCCCGCTGCGGTCGCGCCCTGGTCGATCCTGGTCGGCGTAGTCCTGGGCGGCGGCGTCGGGGTCATCGCCGGTGTGTACCCGGCGAGCCGCGCGGCGCGACTCGATCCGATCGCCGCCCTGCGGCACGAAACGTGACCGCCCTGTTCGAAGGTGTGGGCATCGCGCTCGATTCGCTGCGCGGCAACAAGCGGCGGGCGGCGTTGACGATTCTGGGCGTCGCCATCGGCGTGACGGTCGTCATGGTGATCGCCGCGATGATCAGCGGGATCAACCAGAGCGTCTCGAGCGTGATCGAATCCATCGCCCCACGGACGTTTCTGGTGTGGCGCTTCTTCCAGGCTGGCGTGAACGTGTCGGACGGCTCCGACGAATCCAGCCCCTGGCGGCGGAACCCGGAGATCATGGGGGTCGAGGCGGACCGGATCGCCCTGCTGCCTTCTGTGCGCTACGTCACCCGGCGCGACGAAAGCTCCGCGACCGTGGAGTACGGCGACCGGCGCCTCGAATCGATCGACGTCTCGGGGTTGTCGGCGCAGTGGGTGGAGGTGAACGGCGGTGACGTCCATCCGGGGCGCACCTTCACCCGACTGGAGGACTTGGCGAACGATGCCGTGGCGGTCATCAACACGAAGCTCGAGGAGCAACTGTTCCGCGGGCGCGACCCGATCGGCCAGACGATCCACGTCGCCGGCGCCTCGTTCAAGGTGATCGGCGTCTATGTGCCGCCGCCGAGCCTCTTCAGCGGTGCGACGCCCCCGTTCGTCGGCATCCCGCACGGCGCGTTCGTCAAGCACGTGCCTTACCGGAAGGGATGGATGCGGCTCGCGGTCGCGCCGGCACCCGCCTACACCCAGCAGCGGGCGATGGACGAAGTGGTGGCCACGTTACGGTCCCTTCGCGGGCTCAAGCCAGGGCAGGAAAACAACTTCTCGATCGTCACGCAGGACAAGCTGCTGGACTCCTGGAACAAGGTCACCGGCATGTTCTTCCTCGTGATGCTGGTGCTCTCGTCCATCGCCTTGATGGTGGGGGGCGTGGGCGTGGTCGCGATCATGATGATTTCGGTCACCGAGCGCACCCGGGAGATCGGGGTTCGCAAGGCGCTCGGAGCGACACGGCGTGCCATCCGGTGGCAATTCCTCGTCGAGGCCTCGACCGTCACCCTGGTGGGGGGCGCCGTCGGGATGGTCGTAGGCGGCGTCGTCGCGTTCGCGGTCTCCCGCTTGACTCCGATCCCCGCGCACGTACCGCTGTGGTCCGTGCTCGCGGCACTCGCCGCCTCCGCCTTTACGGGCATCGGATTCGGATTGTATCCCGCCGCCCGCGCCGCGCGGCTCGATCCGGTGGAAGCGCTGAGATACGAATGATTGCGGATTGAGGGACCCCGCGGGCACCAAGCCGCAATCCGAAATCCGCGATCCGCAATTAGCTTACCCCCATGCAACTCTCCGAAGCGATTCTCCAGGCGCTCCACGCCGCGTGGAGCCACAAGCTGCGCTCGTTCTTCACCCTGCTCGGCATCATCGTGTCCGTCGCGTTCCTCGTCGCCGTGGTGGCCATCATCCAGGGGATGAACGCGTACGTGCGCGAGCGGATTGGGGGAGCGATCGTCGGCGCCAACGCCTTCCAGGTGCGGCGCACGCCGATCGCCGTCGGTCTGATCGACGACGAGGAGTGGAAGGCCATCCAGCGTCGCCCCATCATCGCCCCGGAGGACGTCCCCTACGTCGCGCGCGCCATCCCCGACGCGCGGGCGATCGCGCTGCAGTCAGGGTGGCCGACACCCCAGGCCGACATCGTGTGGCGCGACAAGACAGTCGGCGACGTGTTCGTGTTCGGCGTCACGGCGCCGTTCCAGGTGGTCCAGGACTACCAGTTCGCGGCCGGCGAGCCGCTGTCCGCCATCGACGTGCGGGAGCGCCGTCCCGTGATCGAGCTCGGCTACGACATCGCGGACCGAGTGTTCGACTATCCGGACCAGGCGATCGGCGAGAAGATCCGCATCTTGGGCCAGCAGTACACGGTGAAAGGGGTGGTGGCGAAGAAGGGCAACGTGCTGGGCCAGTCGTGGGACGGGTTCGTCATGATGCCGCTCACGAGCTTCGAGGCGCTGTACGGCCGCCGCAAGACGACGGTCATCTCCGTGAAGATGCGAGAAGCGGCGCTGGTGGCGGACGGGATGCAGCGCGCCGAGGAGGCGATGCGCATCGCCCACCGGCTCCGCCCCGGCCAGCCGGACGACTTCACCGTGGACACGGCGGACGCGCTCGTGAGCTTCTGGAAGAACCTGACGCGACTGCTTTTCACCGTGATTCCGGCGGTCGTCGCGATCGGCATCGTCGTGGGCGGGATCGTCATCATGAACATCATGCTGATGAGCGTGAACGAGCGCACCCGCGAGATCGGCATCCGTAAGTCGCTCGGCGCCCGCCGTCGGGACATCCGCAACCAGTTCCTCGCCGAGTCGGTGACGCTCGCGGCGCTGGGCGGGGTGCTGGGCCTTTCGGGCGGTGTGGCGCTCGCGTGGGTCGTGAGCCTGATCTCGCCCCTCCCGGCGCGGGTCACCCTCTGGTCCGTGGTGGTGGCGCTCGGCCTAGGCGCCAGTGTGGGTGTGATCTTCGGCGTGTATCCCGCCGTGCGGGCGGCGCGGCTCGATCCGGTAGTGGCGTTGAGATACGAATGAAACGGGACCCGTGAAACTCGATTCGGTGTCGGAGGGCTGGCTCATCGCGGTGGAGCAGCTGCGCGCCAACAAGCTGCGCTCGGCGCTGACGATCCTCGGCGTCGTGATCGGGGTGGCCACCGTGATGGCGATGGCGTCCATCGTGCAGGGCATCCGCGACCAGATCATCAACACGATCGAGGTCGCCGGGCCGACCACGTTCTATATCCTGCGCTTCTGGTCGACCACGCCGCTCAACCCGGACGCGCTGCCGAAGGAAGTACGGATCCGCCCGGTGATCAAGCCGGCGGAGGCGGACGCGATCGCTCGCCTGCCCGACGTCCGCTATGCCGGGACCTGGGTGCAGCTGTTCCAGAAGATGGAGTACGCCGGCGTCCACACCCAGCTGGTGACGATCTTCGGCGCGGACGATCACTACATGGAGATCCAGGGGGGGAGCCTCCCCGAGGGCCGGTTCTTCACCACCGCCGAGCTGCGCACCGGCACGCCCGTGGTCGTGATCGAGCGGCGCTTCGCGGACAAGCTGTTCGGGCGGATCAGGCCGATGGGGCGCTTGTTGCGCATCTCCGGGAAGTCGTTTCAGGTAATCGGCATCTACCTGAACCCCGAGAATATCTTCCAGCCCCCCTCCCAGGAGATCGCGGCAATCATCCCGTTCGAGGCGGCGCGGCGCTCTTTCCGTTACGACGAGACCAACGCGCTGTGGATCGTCGTGAAGCCGCAGCCAGGGGTCAGCGTCTCGCGGGCGATGGACGAGGTCACGGTGCAGCTGCGGCGCCTGCGGGGACTGCGCGCCGGCGCTCCGAACTCCTTCGACCTGATCACGCAGGACCAGATTCTCGACGTGTTCAACAAGCTCACGGGCGTCTTCTTCCTCGTGATGCTCGTGCTGTCGAGCGTCGCCCTCATGGTGGGAGGGATCGGCGTCATGGCGATCATGATGGTCTCGGTGACCGACCGCACCCGGGAGATCGGGGTCCGCAAGGCGCTCGGCGCCACGCGCCGGGAGATTTTGTGGCAGTTCTTGGTGGAGGCGGCCACGCTTACTCTGCTGGGCGGGATGCTCGGCATCGTGCTCGGCCTGGGGGCCGGGCAGCTGCTCCGCGTGTTCATGAGGCTCGAGCTCTCGGTGCCGGTGTGGAGCAGCGTGGTGGCGTGCGCCGTCTCGGTACTCATCGGGCTCGTGTTCGGTATCGCGCCGGCGGCGCGGGCGGCGCGGCTCGATCCCGTTGAAGCATTGAGGTACGAATGACGAAACGCGGAACAGAGCATCCGTGACCCAACAAGTCGATCTCCTCGCCCTCGCCGCCCACCGCGACGACGTCGAGCTGACGTGCGGCGGCACGCTCGCCAAGGCGGTCCAGGCGGGGCACCGCGTCGGCATCCTCGATCTCACCGAGGGCGAGAGCGGCACGCGCGGCGACGCAGTCACGCGCGCCGCCGAAGCCGAGCGGGCCGCCCGGGCCCTGGGCGTACAGCTGCGGCTCAACGCCGGGCTGCCGGACGCCCATCTGGCAAACGATGAAGCGTCGCGCCTCAGCGTCGTCACGCTGATTCGTCAAACACGACCCCGTGTGGTGATTCTCCCCTTCCCCGTCGGGCGGCATCCGGATCACCGCGTCGCCTCCGAGCTGGGGCGCGATGCGTGCTACCTGGCGGGGCTCGCGAAGTACGGAGGCTCGGGCGGCGCGCACCGGCCGTTCAAAGTCCTCTACGCGCTCGCCTACCGCGAGGACCCGGTGAAGCCCTCGTTCGTGGTGGACATCTCCGAGACGTTCGAGACCAAGATGACGGCGATCCGCTGCTACGCGTCGCAGTTCGCGGGCGCCAAGGCGGCGGGGGAAATCCACCCGACTGGGCTGGATCTGTACGAGCTGATCCGCGTGCAGTCGGCGCACTACGGCTCGCTCATAAGGAAGCCCTACGGCGAGCCGTTCTTCTGCTACGAGACGCTCGAAGTCGACGACGTGCTGCAGCTTGGCGTGCAGTCCCTGTAGTCGATAGATTCCCGGCACATGTCCAAGCGATTGGTCTACCTCGACAACGCCGCCACCACGCCGGTGCGCGAGGAAGTGCTCGAGGCGATGCTGCCCTACCTCGGGAAGGACGCGTTCGGGAACCCGTCGTCCGCGCATCGGTTCGGGCGGGCCGCGCGCGCCGGGGTCGAGGAGGCGAAGCGCACCATCGCGGAGGCACTAGGGGGCGCCGAGCCGAGCCAGGTGATCTTCACGTCGGGCGGCACGGAGGCGGACAACCTCGCGGTGATCGGCTGCGCGCTCGCCGCCCGCGACCACGGCGGCCCGTGCCGCGTCGCGGTGTCGGCGATCGAGCACAAGGCCGTGCTGGCCGCCGCGCACGCCCTGACGCGATTGGGCGGCGAGGAGATCGTGCTCCCCGTGAACGCGTCGGGGACGGTGGAAGAGGACACGCTCACCGCGGCGTTGACGCGCGGCGTCGCGGTGGTCTCCGTGATGTGGGTGAACAACGAAGTGGGGACGATCCAGCCCGTGGCGCGGCTCGCCGCCCGATGTCGCGCGGCGGGCGTCCCGTTCCACACGGACGCCGTCCAGGCGTTCGGCAAGATCTCCGTCTCGCTCCGCGACGTCGACTGCACCTTCCTCACGATCTCGGGCCACAAGATCGGCGCTCCCAAGGGGATCGGGGCCCTGGTGGTGCGGGACCGGCACGCGGTCGAGGCGATCATCCACGGCGGCGGGCAGCAGTTCGGGATCCGGCCCGGCACCGAGAACGTCCCGGGAATCGTGGGGCTGGGAAAGGCGGTCGAGCTGGCGGCCGCGGAGCAGGCAGAGTTCGCCCGCCGGGTGGCGGCGCTGCGGGACGAGCTCGAACGCCGGCTACTCGCCACCGTGCCGGACGCCGTGATCAACGCCTGGCAGGCGCCGCGGGCGCCCCATCTTTCCAACGTGGCGATCCCTGGGACGGACTCGGAGGCGCTGCTCATGCACTTCGACCTCGCGGGCATCGCGTGCTCCTCGGGTTCCGCGTGCAGCACGGGCGCGGTCGAGCCCTCCCACGTGCTCACCGCGATGGGCGTGCCGCGCGAGCTGGGCGTGGCGGCGCTGCGCTTCTCGTTCGGCAAGGACAACGTGGTGGAGGACGTGGAAGCGGTCGTCGCCGCCGCCCCGAAGATCGTCGATAAGGTGCGCGCGCTGAGCGCGGTGTTGCATCGATGAGCGAGCGGGAGCGTGTCCTCGTCGCCATGTCCGGTGGCGTCGACAGCTCGGTGGCGGCCGCGATCTTGGTGGAGCAAGGGTACGACGTCGTAGGCGCCACCATGAAGCTGTTCTGCTACAGTGATAGCGTGCCCGATCGCCCCTGCTGCTCGCTCGACTCGATCACCGACGCGCAGCTCGTCGCCCACAAGCTTGGCATCCCGCACTACGTCGTGAACCTCGAGGATCGCTTCGGCCGCGACGTGATCGGAGACTTCGTGGCCGAATACGCGCGCGGCCGCACCCCCATCCCCTGCGTGCGGTGCAATTCGTTCACCAAGTTCCGTGACTTCCTGCATCACGCTGACGCGCTCGACTGCGACTACGTCGCCACGGGCCACTACGTCATCGCACGCCAGGGATCGCTGTACCGCGGGCGCGACCCCCGGAAGGACCAGTCCTACTTCTTGTGGGGGATCGACCGGTCGGTGGTGCGCCGCATGCTCGCGCCGGTGGGCGAGCTCACGAAGCGAGAGACGCGCGCCGTAGCGCGGCGCCTCGGCCTCGTCACGGCGGACAAGCGCGAGTCGGTGGAGATCTGCTTCGTGCCGGACGGCGACTACGCGGGGGTGCTCGAGCGCCACCTTCCCGGCGACGCCCCGGCGCTCACCGCCGGCCCGCTCGTGACCGTGGGCGGCGACGTCGTGGGCGAGCACCCGGGCTTCGCGCGCTACACCATCGGGCAGCGCCGCGGGCTCCCCGGCGGGTTCGCCGAGCCGATGTACGTCGTCGCGATCCGGCCCGAGACGCGCACCGTGGTGATCGGAACAGGGGACGAGTTGTTCGGACACGAGGTGACGCTGGAGGAGATGAACTGGCTCGCCGAGCCGCTCGGGCCCGGCGACCTCACGTTCGTGCAGTGCCGCTACCGCGCCCCGGCCGTTCCTGGCCGCGTGCGCGAGCGGCCCGACGGGGGGGGCACCCTCACTCTCGACCTCGCCGAGCCGGTGCGCGCCGTCACGCCGGGGCAGTCGGGGGCGTTGTACGACACGGACGGGCGGCTACTCGGGGGCGGGGTGATCGCTTAACAGCCCTCGTCGTCATGACCGGTCCCGCGACCTCACGCGGGGTGCGCCCCATCACGGTGGCGTGCGCCCTTCCGGAATACGTTTCATCCCGCAATCTTCTCTCCCAGACGGCCGACCTCCGGAGGAGCAGCATGCCAGCATATCGTCGTCGCACCTGGTGGGGCGTCGCGGTCGCTGCGATAGTCGTCGCGGCGTGCAAAGACTCGAACGGCCCGCAGCCCCAGCTTTCTAATCCTCAACAACTCGCCTCCGACCTACAGACCGTTTCCAGCGTCTTCACGTCGCCGACGCTCCAGAGCTTCGGCGCGCTGCGCACCGCGACTGGCTCCCCCATCGGGGCCGCACCCGCGACCGGTGCGCTGCTCGGGGCCGCGCCCGTCGTGCCGCCACGCATGGCGAACCAGCCGTACGCGGACGCTGCTGCACGGCTCCAGGCGATGCGGCTCGCGGCCTCGGCCTTCAGCCCTACGAGCCCCGCGAGCGTCATTCCACCGACGCTTCTGGGCAAGACGTTCGTATGGGACCCCAACACGCACCAGTACGTCGCGGACCCGACGGCCACGCCGCCGGCACCGTCCAACGGCGTCCGGATCATTCTGTACCAGGTGGATGCGAGCGGTCAAATCATCGAGAACCCCCTGACGCCTGTTGGATACGTCGATCTCCTCGACCAGAGTGACGTCAGCACGAACAAGCTGGAAGTCATCGTGAACGGCGGCACACCCGCGAACATCACCGCCAACTACGCTGACTACACGGTCAGCGGGACCGTCACGCGCAACGCCAGCAACGTCGTGACAGCCTTCAGCGCGTCAGCGGTGGGGTTCGTGAGCGACGGTGCCGGCGGCCACCGGCTCGACTTCAACGCATCGTTCTCGGTGACGAACCTCGACACGGACAACCCCGACGCCCAGCTCGACGTCACGTGGAGTCTCAACAACCCGGCGGTGAGCCTAGCGCTGCACGAAACGATCGCCACGCCCGATGCGGACCATGCGACCCTGACGATCGACTTCAGCGTGACGCGGGGTAGCGAGACGGTGCGTCTGGCCGGCACGGTCACGGCCGTGGTGTCGTCGCAGACGGTCACGTATGACCTGACCGTGTACGTGAACGGCCAGGTGTACGCGCGCATCACCGGCACGTACCCCAACATCCAGATCCGTCACGCGGACGGCACGCCATTGTCACAGGACGAGCTTGCGGCGTTGGAGGGGCTGTTCCAGGTACCGGCCGACGCGACCAACGTGATCGAGGATTTGTTTCACCCAGCCGAGCACCTCATGGGCGGTTGATGACGGCGGCAAGACAGTGAGAAATCCCCCATCGGGTCTGGCCCGGCGGGGGATTTCGCTTTATAACAGGGGCTTGAAGATGCTCTACCGCGTCCTGGCCGACGTCGTCGTGCTGCTGCACACCGCGTTCGTCGTGTTCGTCGTGGTGGGGGGGTTCCTGGCCTGGCGCTGGCGCTGGGTCATGTGGGCGCACGTGCCCTGCGCGCTGTGGGGCATCGCGATCGAATACGGCGGCTGGATCTGCCCGCTCACGCCGCTCGAGAACGCGTTCCGCGCCCGTGCCGGCCTCGGGGGCTACCGCGGCGGCTTCGTGGAGCACTACGTCATCCCCTTGCTGTACCCCGCCAGTCTCACGCGCCCCACGCAGGCGGTGCTGGGCACGCTGGTGCTGGCGGTGAACCTAGTCGCCTACGGCGTGCTGGTGCGGCGGCTGGTGCGTCCCTAAGAGGAGAGGACTTTCCATGATCACGCGGCGACGCTTCGTGGAATCCCTAGTCGCGGCGGGGACGGGGATCCCCGCGCTGACCGACCACGCCCTGGCGCGCATCGCCCGCGCCAGCCCGGCGGTCCACGGTCGATCCCCTGAGGACGTCGCGCGGGACGAGGACTTCTGGCTCGAAGTGCAGCAGGCTTTCACGCTCGACCGCACGATCATCAACCTGAACAACGGCGGGGTGAGCCCGAGCCCCCGCGTGGTCCAGGACGCGATGCGCCGCTACCTCGAGTACTCCAACACCGCCCCCGTGTACACCATGTGGCAGGTGCTCGAGCCCGAGATCGAGGCGGTGCGCCGCCGCCTCGCCGCGAGCTTCGGCTGCGACCCCGAGGAGATGGCCATCACGCGCAACGCGAGTGAGGCGCTCGAGATCGTCCAGCTCGGTATCCCGCTCGAGCGAGGCGATGAGGTGCTGACCACCAATCAGGACTACCCGCGCATGCTGACGACGTGGGACCAGCGGGAGCGGCGCGAGGGCATCGTACTCAAGGAGATCGGCTTTCCCGTGCCGCCGCCCTCCCAGGACGACCTCGCCGACCGAATCGAGCGGGCCATCACCCCCAAGACCAAGGTCATTCACGTCTGCCACATCACGAACCTCACCGGGCAGATCTTCCCGATCCGGAAGATCGTGCGCGCCGCGCGCGACCGCGGGATCGAGGTGATCGTGGATGGGGCGCATGCCTACGCGCACTTCCCTTTCACCCGCGACGAGCTCGAGTGCGACTACTACGGCACGAGCCTGCACAAGTGGCTGCTCGCGCCCCACGGCACCGGGTTCCTGTACGTCCGCAAGGCGAAAATCGCGCGCCTCTGGCCGCTCATGGCCGCGCCGCCCGAGATGAACGGCGACATCCGCAAGTTCGAGGAGATCGGCACCCATCCCGCGGCGAACCACAATGCCATCGCCGAAGCACTCACGTTCCACGAGGGGCTCGGGGCCGAGCGCAAGGCCGCCCGGCTCCGCTACCTGTTCCAGCGCTGGGCGAAGCGGCTCGGCGCGCTGCCCAAGGTGCGGATCCTCACGCCCTACGACGCAGCCCAGTCGTGCGGGCTCGCGAGCTTCTCCGTCGAAGGGGTGGACGTGAACAAGCTCGTCACCTATCTCTGGGACAAGCACCGCATCATCGTCACGCCGATCACGCACAAGGAGTTCAACTGCGTGCGGGTGACACCGAACGTGTATACGACGATGGCCGAGGTCGACCGGTTCGGGGACGTGATAGAGGACGTAGTGCGCAAGGGGCTGCCCGCGTGAATCCCCGGGCTGAGAGCCCGGGCTCGGCGCGGGTGCGTCCTTAAGGACGCACACCAGGCCGAGCGCGCCCTCTCAGGGCGCGTATCCCGGTGGCAGCACAGCCACAATCCGCAATGGTCCTCCGCTCCCTCCCTTGATCCGCATCGGCAGCGCGATCACGAACGCGCCGGTCGCCGGCACCGCGGAGAGGTGCGCCACGTTCTCGAACGCCGGGATGTCGGCGGCGAAGAGCGTCTGGTGCGTCTCGAACGTCTGGGACTGCCCGTAATCGATGCTCGGCGTGTCGATCCCCACCGCCCGCACCGCGCGCGTGACGAGCCAGTGCGCCGCGCTCGGCCCGATCCCGGGAAAGTGGAGCTCCGGTACGGCCGCCTGGCCCGTCTTCGTGGTCCCGAGGTAGCGGGCGCGATCCGGCCAGCGCGCGCCCCAACCGGTACGGAACAGCACGATCGCGCCCGCCGCGATGGGACCGTGGAGGTGCTCCCACACCTCCAGGTCGGCCGGCGTGATGCGGTAATCGCGGTCGGCCTCGACCTCGCGCGTCACGTCGATCACGTCCGCCGCGCCCGTGAGCTGGGTGATGGGAATCTGATCGGTCGTGTGTCTCCCTTCGGCGAAGTGCACCGGCGCGTCGAGGTGGGTGCCGCCGTGCTCGGCCGCCGCGATGTTGTTGGCGGCGTAGTAGTAGCCGGCCGCCGTGCGTTGTGCCGAGACCACCTCGAGCCGGAACGGCTTGGCGGTGGGCCAGTAGATCGTGGTCGAGTCGAAGTCGTACGTGAGGTCCACCCAGGTGGCGCGCGCCAGCAGGTCGCCGACGGACGGGCGCGTGCAGGCGGCGAGGACCGTGAGGCACAACAGCGGCAAGAGGCGTTTCATGGTGTGCCCTCCGGATGCGGGCTCGGTCTAGGGGCGCGGCATGCTGCGCCCCTACATATTATCGGGAGCACCCAACGGAGGCATCATGCGCACCTCGACGGCCGTTGTGCTCTTGCTGCTCGTCACCGCCTGCGGCGGCAAGCCGGAGAAGTCGTCCGCGGCCCCGGGCGACACCCTCACCGAGCGGCAGCGCGACAGCATGCTGGCGGCGTCGCGGATCCCGGGGGCTCGTGGCGTGGGCGCCGCGATGCGGTACGCGGACTCGACGAGCGCGCACATTCGGGCGACGGACAGCGTCACGCAGTGAGCCCGATGATCCCCGCCCTCTCAGGGCGCGGACCCATCGGACCGACGCTCGTCCCGGTGGTCTTGGCTCTCCTCATCGCCTGCGGGCCGTCCAACCCCTGCACCGCCTCCGCCATGCATCTATCGGTGCGCTACGCGCAGCGCTACGCGGGCCGCTGGAAGGTGGCCCACGGCGATACCCTCACCCTCCCCCAACTCGGCGACCGCTTCAAGCTGAGCGACGTCGTGCTCGACACCACGCGCAGCGTGGTCGGCAAGACGTGCCGTTTCCGGGGCAAGCTGGTCTTCACGGTGCCGCGCGACACGCTGGCGGTGACGTGGATCGGTTTCCCGGAACAGGCGCTGATCTACGGTTGGCCCTCGGAGCTCGGTCCCTTCGCCGGGATCGGCGCCGTACGGGTGGGCGACTCGCTCACGGGAGAGATCCTGTTCGACCAACGGCTCAACGTGGAGGTGCGACCGGGGGTCACCGCGCGCTTCACGGCCGGCCGGGCGCGCGACTGAGAAAACCGAGTATCTTTGCGGACATGCCCTTCACCGCTGCCGAACGGGCCACGATGATCGAGCGCTATGCGCACGGCCCGGCGCTGCTCAAGCGGGCGCTCGCCCAGGTGCCGGCCGCGGCGCTCAAGTGGAAGCCTGCGGCGGGCCGCTGGTCCGCCCACGAGATCGTGGTCCACTGCGCCGACAGCGAAACCAACGCGCACATGCGGCTGCGCTACCTCCTCGCCGAGCCCGATCCCCTGATCGTGGGATACGACCAGGATCGCTGGGCACTCACGTTCGATTATCATGCCCACCCGCTCGAGACGGCGCTCGCGACGGTCGAAGCCGTGCGCGCGAACACGGTACCGCTGCTCGAGCGCATGACCGATCAGGACTGGCGGCGCGTGGGCCGGCACAGCGAGTCGGGACGCTACGCCGCGGAGGATTGGCTCGCCATCTACGCCGAGCATCTGGAGAAGCATTCGCGCCAGATCGAGCGCAACCTCGAGGCGTGGAGCAAACGGTGAGAGGGTTCTTCTTCCGTTTGCTCATCACGGCGCTCGGGCTCTGGGCGGCGGCGGCGATCATCCCGGGCGTGCAGATCGACGACGTGCGCACCCTGATCATCGGGGCCTTGCTGCTCGGGATCGTGAACGCGGTGATCCGCCCCATCATCCTGATCCTCACCCTGCCCCTCACGGTGCTCACGCTCGGGCTCTTCATCCTCGTGGTGAACGGCATTTCGCTCTCGCTCGTGGCCTGGGTGCTCCCGGGGCTCCACATCGCCGGGCTGGGCGCCGCCATCGTGGGGTCGATCGTCGTCGGCCTCACGGGCTGGTTCGCCTCCGCGTTCGTGGGCGGATCGGGTCGCATCGAGCGGTATCGCCGCATCGAAGTGAGCGGGCGTCGCCTCGACTGATGGAGCGGCTCTTCGCCGTCGTCGGCGGGGTGTCGGCGTTCATCGCGGTCGCGGCCGGGGCGTTCGGAGCGCACGCGCTGCGCTCCAGGCTGGGTCCCGAGCTGCTCGCAGCGTTCGAGACCGGCGCCCGTTATCAGATGTACCACGCCCTGGCCCTCCTGGCCGTCGCCTCGGCCCTCACGCGCTGGCCCGTGCCGGCCGTGCGTGCTGCCGGGTGGTTGTTCGTCGCCGGCACGGTGCTGTTCTCCGGCTCGCTCTACCTGCTCGCCCTGACCGGCGTGCGATCCTTCGGCGCGGTGACGCCGCTCGGCGGGCTCGCCTTGCTCGCCGGCTGGCTCGCGCTCGTGGTGGGTGCGTGGCGGGGTTGACGACGCGCGCGCGGTGGGGGCTCACCGCGCTCGCCATTGTCTGGGCCGCCGTGGTGATCCCCGTCGGCACGCACAAGGGGGGAGACTTCACGCCCGAGCTGGCGCAGAGTGATCGCTTGCTCCAAGGCCTCCCGCTGTACGACCGCCACCCGTCTCTGGGCGCATGGTGGCCCCCGTTCGCCACGCTGCTGCTCGTCCCGTTCGCCCTCGTCGCGCGCGCCACGAGCCTCACCGTCGCCAAGGCCCTGTGGGCCGCATTCTGCGCGGCGTGCGTGATCTGGAGCGTGGCCCGCGCCGGCCGGGCGTGGGGCTGGGCGCCGACCTTGATCGCCTCCGCCGTGCTCGTCGCGGCGATTCAGAACAGCTTCCAGCACCTCCAGATCACCACCGTTCTGCTGCCGCTCATCGTCGCGGCGGCGCTCGCGCTCCAACAGGGACAGGACGATCGAGCCGGCGCGGCGCTCGGGGCGGCCACGGCTGTGAAGGCCTTCCCCGCGTTGCTGCTCGCGTACCTCGCCTACCGGCGCCGCTGGCGTGCCCTCCTCGTCGGTACCGCAGTCGCGGGCGTGTTGACCGTGAGCGCGATGCTGCCCTACGGCCCGGTAGGTGCGGTCGCCGCCGTCCGGGACTGGCTGGTTTCGAGCGGTCAGGGGACGGGGGTTGCCGGCCTCCACATGCAGAAGCTGGCGCGCCTCGGCTACGCCCTGGGCGGCCCGCTTCCGGTGATCGTGGCCGCGGAGCTCGCGATCCTCGGCGTCGTGGCGTACGCGCTGCGCGCCCCCGGCTCGCCACACGACGCCCTCACCGACGTCGGCGCGGTCACCCTCGTCGCGGTGCTCATCTCGCCGATCGGATGGTATTACTACTTCGGCTTACTGTTGCCAGCGTGGATCGCGGTCTTGCGCGGGCCCGTCGTCGCCGATCCCCGGCTGTGGCGCGGCGCGCTCGCGCTCACGGGCGTGCTGATCTCCGGCGTGCTCGGCCTCCGGCTGTACCCCTCGTCCTGGGGGTTCATCGCCGGGAACAACGACACGTTGGGGGGGCTGTTGCTCCTCGCACTGCTGCTCGTGCAGCGCGCGGCGGCTCCGCGGAGCGCCGCCCCACCATGTTGAGTGCACGGGCGCGCCGCAACCTCCTCGCGCTCGGCGCGCTGTACGCCGCCGTCGTGATCCCCGTCGGCATCCGCCGCGGCGGCGATTTCGTGCAGGAGCTGGCGCTGAGCGACCGCCTCATCGCGGGGCTGGCCCCGCTCTACACCCACAACCCCGGGGGCGGCGTCTTCTGGCCGCCGTTCACCATCGCGGCCCTCGTCCCCTTCGCGCTCGTGGCGCGCGCCGGCATGGCGCTGTCGCAGGCGCTCTGGGCGGTCACCAATGTCGCGTTACTCGGCTGGAGCCTTACGCGCCTGGCCCGTCGCGGGGGCTGGCCGCCCGTCGTCCTCGCCGTGCTGGGAGTCGCGAAGGCGCTCCAGGGCAATTTCGAGCATCAGAACCTGCTCGTCGTGTTGCTCGCCCTGATCGTGGCGGCGATCGGTGATCTCGAGGCGGGCCGCGAGCAGCGCGCCGGCGTCTGGATCGGACTGGCCACGGCGGTGAAGATGTTTCCCGGCCTGCTACTCCTGTACCTCGCGTACCGGCGCCGGTGGCGGGGGCTCGCGACCGGAGTCGCCGTCGCACTCGGCCTCACGTGGGGTGCCATGCTGCGCTACGGGCCGCTGGGGGCCGTTTCCGCCGTGTCGGACTGGGTCGCGCTGGGCCGTGCCGCCGAGCGCGCGGCCGGCTTCCGCTACCAACCGCTCGGCGTGTGGGTGCTAGGGCTCGGAGGATCGAACGCCGTCGCGTGGCTCGCGATGGCCGTGTGCATCGTGCTCGTGGCTGCTGCGCTCGGGGCGCGGCGAGGAGACTCCAGCGAGGATCCGCTGTACGACGTGGGCCTCGTCACGCTGCTGAGCGTGCTCCTGACCCCCATCGGCTGGTTCTACTACCATATGCTCGCGATCCCGGCCTGGGTGGCGGCGCTCACGCTGCCGCCGCCGGCAGGCCGCGGTGCGGCGCGCGCCTGGCGCGCGACGCTCGTCATCGCCGGCGTCCTGCTCTCGGGCGTGCTGACGTTCGATTACTTGCATCCCGCCGCGATGGTCCTCATTTATCGCTTCAACTACGTGTGGGGAACGTTGGTCCTGCTCGGCGCCCTCGTGGCATACCGCTTCGTTCCCGTCCACCAGGCGCAACCGGCATGAGGACGGGCGACCTGGAAACGCCGGCGCTGCTCCTGTACCTCGACGTGGTGGAGCGCAACGTGACGCGCATGGCCGAGCGCGCGCGGCGGCTGGGGGTACGGCTGCGGCCCCACGCCAAGACCCACAAGTGCGTGGAGCTGGCGCGGCTGCAGGCCCGGCACGGCGCGGAGGGTCTCACCGTGGCCACGCTCGTCGAAGCGGAGGTGTTCACGCGCGCCGGCTTCAGTGACGTCACCTGGGCGTTCCCCATCGACCCGCGGCACATCGCCCACGCGCGGCGCATCGCGCAGGACACAGGCGCGACCGTGCGCGTGGTGGTGGACGACCTTGCGGCCGCGACGGCGCTCGCCGGCTCGGGGCTGCACGTGTGGCTCAAGGTCGACTGCGGCTACCACCGCGCCGGGGTGGATCCGTCATCCGCGTACGCGCTCGAGGTGGCGCGGGAGCTGGGGCGCGAGCGCGGGCTCACGTTCGATGGGATCCTGAGTCACTCGGGTCACGCCTACCGTACGACGAGCCGGGAGGAGGCGGCGCGCGTCGCGGAACAGGAGCGGAGCGTGATGACCGGGTTCGCCGAGCGGCTGCGCCGCGACGGCATCCCGATGCGCGACGTGAGCGTCGGGTCGACGCCGGCGATGGCGGCGGTGGAGAGCCTCGCGGGTGTGACCGAGGCGCGCCCGGGCAACTACGTCTTCTATGACCGCACGATGGTGTTGATCGGGTGTTGCACGCCCGACGACCTGGGGGTCACGGTGCTCGCGACCGTCGTGTCGCACCAGCCCGGGGCGTCGCACTGCATCGTGGATGCCGGGGCGCTGGAGCTGTCGAAAGACCCGGGACCGTCGCACGTGGGGCCGCCGGCGATGGGCGCCGTGCACGGCCATCCCGAGCTGACGGTCGCCACGCTGTCGCAGGAGCACGGCCTGATCCGCGGAGACGTGGCGGCGCTCGAAGGACGGTTCCGGGTGGGCGAGCAGCTCGAGCTCGTCCCCAATCACTCCTGCCTGACCGTGGCGCATTTCGACGAGTATCACGTGATACGGGACGGACAGGTGCTCGACCGCTGGAAGATCGAGCGCGGGAGATGAGCGCGCATCTGACCCTCGTGACTGTGAGCGCCGTCATCGAGGGGCGTTCGCCGCGCTTTTCTCTTTCCCCATGAACTTTCTCCTGACGGGCTCCTCATGAAGATCTTTTTCCGCCATCTCGTACTGTGTGCCCTGCCGCTCGCCTGCGGCGTCGGCGCGGGCTACGGCTTTACGATGATCCAGGGGTCGTGCAGCGCCATGGTCGGCGCCATTTTTTCGGCGAAGTGTCACGGGCGGCAGCGCGAGTACCAGATCAAGTTCCAGCTCGCGGGCGCGGGGGCCGGGACCCTGATCGCGGCGACGCTGGGGACGTGGCTGGAACATCGGCGCCGCCGCGCCGTACAACCGGCAACTCAGGAAGGAGAGACGTCATGAAGCGCATCTGGACGATCGCGGCGCTGTCCCTCCTCATCGGCCGTGGCGCCGCCGCACAAGACACGACCCACCCGGCAGCAGCGGCGCCTGCCGCGGCGCCCCCGCCCGCGGTCGCGGTCACCGTGACCGACGCGGTCGTGGCCAAGACGGTCGTGGACCGTCAACCGCAGGACACCGGCGCGACGTTCCCCGCCGACGTCGGGCAGCTCGTCTGCTGGACGAAGGTGAGCGGAGCCGCCGGCAGCACGGTCCACCATGTCTGGTTCCATGGCGACACGCAGGTTGGCGACATGGAGCTGCAGGTCGGCGGATCGCCGTGGCGCACCTGGAGCCGCAAGACCGTGCCCGCCGACTGGACGGGCGCGTGGCACGTCGAGGTGCGGGACGCGAGTGGCGCGGTGTTGAAACGGATCGACTTTACAGTGGGCCAGTAGCCGTCAGGGCGCAGGCAGTTCCTTTAGCGCCGTCGCGCGGGGACGGACAGCGCTCCCCCGCTTCCCCGCGTCGGCGCGTGCCACGCAGCCCTCGGCAGCGCCACCCCCTGCGTCTGCGCCGTCACCACGGCGCCACCCCTGGCGACCGCGCGAGACCGCGGGGGCGCGGATGTCGGCGCCTCCGCCGTAGCGACGGCCAGGGCGCGCGACCGCGGCATGGCGGCCGCTGCCACCAGACGCCCGGCTGCCGGAGCGACGGCCGGCCGTGGCACTGTCACGAGCGTTGCGCCCCCGCCCCCACCCCGCGTCAAGGGCTGCGGTACTTCACTCGGCGGGCTCGGTGACAGTGTGAGCCGCACCTCCGGGGCCGCAACGGGAGCGGCACGGCGCGCGCGCGTGGGCCGCGCTCCGACTGTCACGTGCCCCGGGCCGAGCGGCGTGGCAAGCACCGGGACCCGGGCGCGGACCTTCGGGGGCGAGCGCACCGCCGTCCCCGGTTTGAACACGAGCGGAGGGCTCGGCGGGACGATTGGAGCGGTCCTCCCGGCGCGCGCGGGACCGAGCGATAGCGCCATCACGTTCATCGGGACGTCGACGCTCCGGATCCCGGAATCGGGGAGCCGATCACGCCGGGAGAACCGGTGGCCGAGACAAGCGCCGAAGAACGGATCGCACACGCCGAAGGGGTCGAGCACGATCTCCTGGAACCCCACGAACGTGCAGCCGAGGCAGGAGGAGTACATCGGGTACGGCGAGGGGGAAGGCGCCGTCGTATCCTGCATGGCCAACGGGGCGGGGAGGACGGGGAGCGGCACGACGGTGTAGGTGACAAGGTCGTAGTTGAAGTACCCATCGCCCAGCATCCGCTGCACAATGTCGGAGAGCGCGCCCTCCCCATCCGCCCCGCTCCACGACGGAACCAACGCATCAGGATTCCAGGACGCGGCGCGCTCGAACTCGTGGAACCGGTAGGCGCCGGGCGAGAGCGCGGCCAGGACGAGTCCCGTGCCGTCCGGCTCCGCCACGACGAACGACTCACGATCCCCGGCGCTCTTGATCTCGTAGGTGCCCGAGCGGACATACGGGTCGGCGGTGGGACTCGAGGGGAACAGCACTTCGATGCGACCGTCGGTGCGGCGGTGGAGCACCACGAGGTACCCATCGGCGGCCGTCTCGACGTACACGCGCACCGGCTGGCCCCGTAACAGCGGGCCGCTCGACCCCAACCAGATGTGCACCGGCTTAGTGTCCGGCCGCGAGACGGCCGGGGTCTGGACCTGCAGCAGCACCGCAACCAGCGGCAGGATCATGGGACCGCCTTTCCACCCTGCGTCGAACCTAACCGGGACCGCGGAGGGCGGGTCAAGCCCTGACGCGCGCGCTTCGCAGCCCCTGCTGTGCCTTACGCGGATCCTGGAGGCGACGCTGCGGACTCCGCAACGCTGCACGAAGCTGCAGGGATGCAGCATCGCCTACATGTGACCAAGAGTCGCTCCCACGTGTCCGCGCCGTCCAGCCAGTACGCTCGTGACTCCTGTCACTTGACTCACCACCTATGACCCGCCTATCGTGTCCATCAACCCCGAGGCAGCAGTCGTTCACGCAGCCCCGTGCGCCCCCACTCCGGCCCACGGGGCTGCTTTTTGTACAGTCCCCGGAGCTCCCAACGGTGGAGAGCGGCGTGCCGGACGGCTCGATTCACACCGCCGTGCTCCGGCACGAGGAGGGTTTGTGAGCACCAGATTCTACTTGGCGGCGGCGTTGGCCGTCGCGGCGCCCGCCCAGCTGTGCGGGCAGACCGGCAACGGCGCACCCAGCGGGCCGCATTACAATCTCAATATCATCGGGGTCTCTCATGACAAGAGTCCCAACATGAATGGGAGCGGTAACGTCATCTTCGTGGGCCTTGGGACGCGCACCGACGGCGTGACAACGAAGATTCTGCTCAGTCAGGCCGCCGACGGCGTGTTCGAGGTGCTGGACAAGAACGGGACGGACGGCGAAGCCTCTTTCGCCCTCCCCGTCCCCGGCACCTACACCGTCTGGGCGCGCGCGCTCGGCACGCCCGGTGGCCAAGCCAAAATGGCGACCTGCGCGACGTTCATCGATCCCACCACGGGCACCGCGACGATGGTGTGCTCGACCACCAACGAGGTCTTCGTGCGGGGCACGGGCAAGAGCAACTTCCGCAACGTGACCACCGCGCTCACGACGATTACTCTCGTATCCGGAAGCCCGGCCGAGCTGGCGTGCGGCACGCCGACCGTGAGCTTGTTCGCTACCTGCCTGCAGGATTTCCTCTGGCAGTACGACAACAACGGGTTGAAGCTGTTGCAGATCCGGTTCTACCCCAACCCGGCCTAGTGGGTTGGTAGGAAGGGGCAGTCGGTGCTCGTGAACACAGAGCGCCGACTGCCCCGTGAACCGGGCAGTCAGCACAGAAGGAAGGACTGGGGCGGGAGGACTCGAACCTCCAACTTCCCGGTTAACAGCCGGGCGGTCTGCCAGTTGACCTACACCCCAAAACGTGCGCCCCCGGAACCGCTCGGTCCCGGGGGCGCGCGCTCATGATCCAGCTGAGACGCTACACCCTCCAGGCCCCCGGGTTCGGGGTCCTCTTGCGATTCGTCAACCGCAGGACGCGCGTCAGCATCGGCTCCACACTATCATTGCGGCCGATCCCGAGCAAGGGGTCTCTAGTACTTCATCCCCGCCTTTTCGGCGAACGCCTTCACCGCGGCCTCCTGCTCGGGGGTGAGGTGCTCCGGGACCTCCACTCGGACCTCGACGTACTGGTCGCCGCGCCGGCCGTTCCGCTCGATCCCCTGCCCCGCGATGCGGAATCGCTGGCCGTGTTGCGTGCCGGGCGGCACCTTGAGCACCACGCGCTTCCCGTCGAGCGTCCTGACCTTGATCTTCGTGCCGAGCATCGCCTGCGCGAGGTTGATCGGCACCACGCCCGTGACGTCCAGCCCGCCCCCTCCCTCCTCGCGCCGGAAGAAGTGGTCTGGCTCGACCTCGATCACGACGACGATGTCGCCGCGACCCCGCGCGCCCTGCCCCTTCAGCCGGAGCCGCGTGCCGTCGTTGGTGCCGGGCGGGATGTTGATGATCAGGCGTTTCTCGATCTGCACGTCACCCGCGCCCTGGCACGTCGGACAGCGCTGCGACGGGACCTTCCCGCGGCCGCGGCACACGGGACAGGGCCGCGTGACCGCAAAACCTCCCTGACCGAAGGAGATGGTGCCGCGCCCGTGGCACTCGGGACAGGTCGAAAACGTCGCGCCCGGCGCTCCGCCGCTTCCGCCGCAGGTGGGGCACACCTGCGGCATCCGCAGCGTCACCGGCACCTTGCCCCCCAGCGCCGCGACGCGGAACGGGATCGAGACGGTGGTCTCGATCTCCTCTTCTTCCAGGGACGCGGCGCCGCCAGCCGCGCCCCCGCCCCGCCGGCCGAAGATCGACGAGAACAGATCGCCCAGCCCGCCGAACGAGCCGAGATCGGAGAGATCGAAGTCGACACCCGAGCCTTCGGACGGGCCGCCACCACCGCCAAACGGTCGGCCGCCCGCCGCGCCGGCGTACGCGCCGTACCGTCGTAACTGATCGTACTTGCGCCGCTTCTCGGCGTCGCTCAGCACGTCGTGCGCCTCGCTGATCTCCTTGAAGCGCTCGGCCGCTTGGGGATTGTTGGGGTTGCGATCGGGGTGGTGCTGCTTCGCGAGCCGACGGAACGCCTTCTTGATCTCGTCTGTCGTCGCCGTCTCCGAGACGCCCAGGATCTGATAGTAGTCCTTGGAAGACGCCATCAAGCCGCCTCACCCTGCCATGTGAGCACCACCACTCGCGCCGGCCGAATCAGCGCCCCGCCGAGCCGATAGCCCGACTGCAGCACGACGCCGACCGTGTGATCCTTCGCCGGATGGTCCGCCGGCTGCGTCGTCACCGCTTCGTGCAGGTTCGGGTCGAACGGCACGCCGACCTGGTCGATGCGGGTCACGCCCAGCGCCTCGAGCTCCTTCCACAGCTTTCGCTCGACCAGCTCCACGCCGTCATGGATCGTCTTGGCATCGGCCTGAGCGCGGTCCACGTGGGCGAACCGCGCCAAATCGTCGAGCCCGTCGACGAGGCGCTGTACCACGTCCGCCTGGGCCTTGCCCCACACTTCGGCGCGCTCCTTCGCGCTGCGCTTGCGGAAGTTGTCGTACTCGGCGGCGAGGCGGAGATACTTGTCCTTCAGCTCGGCGAGCTCGCCTTCGAGGCGGGCCACTGCCTCCTCAGGCAGCTCGACGAGCGCGCCCTCGGAGGCGGCGGGGGGGGCGGGGGGGGCGGGGGGATCCGCCGCCCCCGGCTGCTGTGCCGGTTGTGGCTGCTCCGTATGGTGCTTCATGGGTTTCCGTTTCACCAAGCAATCGCTGTGCCGCTCGCGGCGCGCCGTTGTGACCGGGAACTCGCTGTCCCACACGAAGCTAGCTGCCAGAACGGCAAGGGTAAACTCATCCGCGCGCCGACGGGGGGAGGCCCGCGATGTGCCCGTCGACGAACGCGACGATGTCCGCCAGCGCCTTCTCGCGTTCCGGATCGTGGAGGATTTCGTGATACATCTCGGGATACCAGCGTACCTCGACCGAACCCCGAAGTCCGTCGGCGAACGCGCGGGCGAGGTGCGGGTCCACCACCCGGTCCTCGCCCGCGAGCAGGAACAGGAGCGGCGACTCGATGCGGTCGCGGTCGGCCGCCACGGCGCGCTGGGCCCACTGGATCTCGCGCCACGCGCCCGGCGTCATCACCTGATGCACACCGGCATCCTCGGCGTAGGCGCGGTTCACCGCGGGATCGCGGCTCAGACCCTCTGGATCGACGTGCGCCGGAATGGGGGCGGTGGGCCACAGGTCGGCGAGCACGCGGGCGAGGACGAGCTTCCAGAGGGGCGGCACGGCGGCGAGCCCGAGCCACGGCGAGCAGATCACCGCGGCGGCGATGGGATCGCTCGGTTGGGTCTCGAGGTAGCGCAAGGCGACCAGCCCCCCGAACGACAGCCCCATGAGCACCTGCGGGAGGTCACCCTTGAGCCGCACCACGCGGCGGAACGCCTGGAGGTCGCCGAGCAGCTGGCTGAAGCGCGATAGGTGGCCGGGGCGACCGCCCGAGCGGCCGTGCCCGCGCAGCTCGAGCAGGTACGCCGAGAGGCCCAGCGCACGCAACCGCTCGCCGATCTCGCGCCACCGTCCCCCATGATCGAACCAGCCATGCAGCATGAGCACGACCGCGCGCGGGCTGGTGGTCTCGTAGGCGTCGTAGGCGAGCTGAGTGCCGTCGGGGGCGGCGAGCGTCGGCATCAGGATTCCGCGAGCAGGCGGCGCAGCAGGTCGAGCCCGGCTTGCGCCGCGCGGCGGCGGATCTCGTCGCGGTCGCCCGGGAAGACCCGTTTCACGGCGCGCGTGGCCGTGTGGACGCGCGCGGCGAGCCAAACCGTCCCCACCGGCTTCTCCGGCGTCCCCCCAGACGGGCCGGCGATCCCCGTCACCGCGATGGTGGCGTCAGCGGAGAAGAGCCGCTGCGCCCCTTCGGCCATAGCGCGCACCGTTTCTTCCGATACCGCGCCGTGGGCCGCGAGCACCTCGAGCGGCACCTTCAGGGCCGCCGTCTTGATGACGTCGGCGTAGGCCACTACGCCGCCGATGAACGTGTCCGAGGCACCGGGGATGTTCGTGATCCGCTCCGCCACCATGCCCCCGGTGCACGATTCGGCAACGCCAAGCCGGTGACGCCCTTGCCGCAACGTCTCGAGTACCACCGCCGCAAGATCGGCGTCGTCCTCGCCGTAGGCGTGCTCGCCGGCCGCGGCTTTGAGCCGCTCCACTGCGGCCGCGAGCCGCCGCTCGGCCTCGGTGTGCTCCAGGCTCCAGGCCGTGACCCGGACGTCGACGCCGTCCACCGAGGGGAGGTACGCCAGCGTGAGCGGCGCGATCTCCGGCTCGATCGGCCCGATCCGCTCGGCCAGCGCCGACTCCGGCACGCCCGTCGTGCGGACGGTGCGCGACCGCACCACGAGGCCGGCACCGCTTCCCCCCTGTCGCTGCGCGAGGCGCGGGAGCACCTCGTCCACGAGCAGGCCACGCATCTCACGCGGCACCCCGGGAAGCAGCACCACGGTGCGGCCGCGCGGATCATCGACCCAGAGCCCGGGGGCGGTGCCGCGCGGGTTCGGCAGGATGGTCGCGCCCTCGGGGACCTCCGCCTGGGTCCGATTGATCGCGGGCATGGGGCGACCCAGCCGCCGGAACCGCGCCTCGAGCCCCGCGAGCAACCCCGCGTCCAGCACGAGCCGCTTGCCGAACAGCTCGGCGACCACGGCCTTGGTCATGTCGTCGCGCGTCGGACCCAGGCCGCCGGTCGTGACCACGAAGCCGGTGCGCTCGAGCGCGTCCGCCACCGCGGCGCGGATCGCCTCGGGGCGGTCGGCGACCGTGGTGCGGCGCGTGATCTCGGCGCCGGCGGCGGCGAGCGCGCGTCCCAAGTCGGCGGCGTTCGTGTCCAGGGTAAACCCCAGCAGCAGCTCGCTGCCGATGGTGAGGACTTCGAGCTTCACCCGCGGCCTTTGAGCAGCGCGCGGTAGCGGTACAAATACACGACGAGCGAGTACACCGTGAGGAGAATCGCGCCCGCGAGGGTCAGCGCGACGACGGCGCCGTGGAACTCGTTCCAGAAGTTCCGGAACGATCCCGCCCAGCGGTGGGTGGCGAGCGCGTCCCGCCACGCGAACCAGAACAGCGTCGCGCCGATGAAGACGTTCTGCACCACGGCCTTGAGCTTCCCGGCACCGATCGCCGGGATCACGACCCCGCGCCGCTTGGCGAAGAAGCGGAACGCGGTCATCAGGAGCTCGCGGCCGACGAGCAGCAGCGCCACCCACACCGGGAGACTGCCCCACCACGGGATGCGGTAGTCCACGAGGATGGTGGGGTGCCGCGTGAGCCAGAAGATCGGGATCAGCGTCGCGAACAGCAGCAGCTTGTCCGCGATCGGGTCGAGCAGCTGGCCCAGCTCACTCACCAGGTTGGAGCGCCGCGCCAGCCAGCCGTCGATCACGTCCGACGCGCTGGCCACGAGGAAGATGAGGAAGGCGATGACCTTGGGCCAATAGCCTTGAATGAACGGCAGCAGCGCGATGACCGGCGTGAGGCAGATACGCGCGAGGGTGAGGATGTTGGGCAGGGTCCATCGCATCGGACCGTCCCCCTAGCTCAGCGTCTTGAGCACCATCTTACTGCACGTCTTGAGGGTGTCGAACACGCCGTCGCCGCGGACCGCCACCGCTTCGTGGTAGCAGGCCCGCCCGATCCATTCGTTCCCCACCCGCTCTACGACGTTTTCTCCCGGGTGCGCCGGGTCGGGCTGCACCTTCTGGTGGGCCGCATCCTCGATCGGCCAACCCGGGTTCAGGGACGCCTGCAGGTCCTTGATCGGCGCGGCGTTCGGCAGATCGCGCTTGTTGTACTGGATGACGAACGGGATCCTGGTCAGATCGTAGCCGTACTCGGCCATGTTGTCGTACAGATTCTGCATCGATTCGACGTTCGCCTCCATCCGTTCGATCTGGCTGTCGGCGACGAACACGATGCCGTCGACGCCCTTGAGGATCAGCTTCCGGCTCGCGTTGTAGTACACCTGACCGGGCACGGTGTACAGGTGGAACCGGGTCTTGAAGCCACGGATGGTGCCGAGATCCACGGGGAGAAAGTCGAAGAACAGCGTGCGCTCGGTCTCGGTCGCGAGCGAGATCATCTTGCCGCGCGTGTTGGGCGAGACCTTCCCGTAGATGTGCTCCAGGTTGGTCGTCTTGCCACCCAGGCCGGGGCCATAGTAGACCAGTTTGCAGTTGATCTCCCGGGACGCGTAGTTGATCATCGACATAACGGCCGCGTCCCCCTAGCCGAAGAGTTTGTCAATTTCGTCTTCCGCCCCTTCGAGCAGGCCCTTCTGCGGCGCCGCCGGCCCTGCGCCCACCCGATTGAACATCGCTTCGAACACCTTGGCCAGCCGTTCCACCGCCCCCTTCGCCTTCAACTTCACGAGGCCCAGGGTGGTGCGCTGGTCGAACAGCACGACCAGGATCACCCGCTTCGCCACATCGGCGAGGAACATCGACTCCTTCTCACCCTGATGCACGAGGGACGCGAATTCGTGCTCGCCGATCATCTTGGCGAGCTGATCGTTGGCGCTGAAATCGGCGGCGGTGAGGGAAGCGAACGCGGCGGAATCGAACTGGGGGGCGTCACCTACGGTGGCCACGAGCTGGCCGGTGCGGTCCACCAGCAGCGCGCAGCGGGCGTTCGCGTCGCCCAGGAACGCCTGCAAGTACTGCTGGATTTGCTTGAAGTCGCTCTCCGAGAACGACCAGCTCGTCGCACCCGCCATCACGCCCTCTCGATCACTCGGACTCGGCCATGTCCCGCCGCGCCAGCAGGGCTTGCGCGATCGTCACGCCGTCGGCGTACTCGAGATCCCCACCCACGGGCAGCCCCCGCGCGATGCGGGTCACCCGGACCCCCGTCGGCTTGAGGAGCTGCTGCAGGTAGGTGGCGGTCACCTCGCCCTCCATCGAGGGGTTGGTGGCGATGATCACCTCCCGCACCCCCGAGCCGTTCGCCACGCGCTCCATCAGGCGGTCGAGCCGCAGCGCTTCCGGGCCCACGCCTTCGAGCGGGGAGAGCCGGCCGCCCAACACGTGGTAGCGGCCGCGGAACTGCCCCGTGCGCTCGATCGCGGTCACGTCCGCGGGCTCCTCCACCACGCACAGCACGCTGGTGTCGCGCCGGGGATCGCCGCAGGTGGCGCAGGGGTCCTCGTCGGTCAGCGAGCCGCACACGCTGCACGCCCGGACCCGCTCGCGGACGGCGCGGATCGCGTCCGCCAGTCGCGTGGCGGCCTCCACCGGCTGCTTCAACAGGTGAAACGTGAGCCGCTGCGCCGTTTTCCGCCCGATCCCGGGGAGCTTCGCCAGCTCCGTCACGAGATCATCGATGGCCGACACGGCGAACTAGAGCGGCAGCTGAAACGGGAACGGCAGGCCCGAGGCGAGCTTCTTCACCTCCGCCTGATACAGCTCGGCGGCGCGCTGTTGTGCCTGCGCCACCGCGGCGAGCACGAGGTCCTCGAGCATTTCCACGTCCCCCGCGATGGCCTGGGGGTCGATCGTGATCGCGCGGATCTGCCCCCGCCCGTCGGCCGTGGCCTGGACCATCCCCCCGCCCGCCGAGCAGGTCACCGTCTGCTGCGCCAGCTGCGACTGAATTTCGGACAACCGGAATTGCATCTGCTGCCCCAGCTGGAGCAGGCTGGATAAATCCGCCATACGCCGAAAGTTACCCCTCGCCCAAACAGGTGGCAAGCTATTCCAACAACTCCAAATCTAACGCGTCCACGGCCGCGTTGAGGCTCGGGTCCCGCGCGCGCAACACCTTGAGGCGCTCCTCACGAGACGCATCCTCGGTGAGCCGCGGCGGTCGCGCCGCCCCCCGCTCCCTGGTCCCGGCGCCCTCGAGCTTGATTCGCACCGGCTCCAACGCGTAGGGAGCGAGCAGCTGGGCTACAGCCTCCCGCTGGCGCTCGATCCCCTCGACGTGGACAGGATTGGTGTCGCGCAACCGGATGGTCACGGTCGCACCCTCCACGGCCGCCACCTCCGTCTGCTGCAGCAGCGCGCCGAGCATCGGGCTCTTCGCGCGCGCGGCTTCGATGATCCGAGGCCAGAGCGCCTTCAGGCGCTCCAACTCAAGCGGACCTTTCTCGACGGGGACGGGGGACGAGGGACGGGGGACGGGGACGGCATCGCGGAGCACGGGCGTCCCACCAATCCGCCGTCCCCCCTCCCCCGTCCCTTTCCCGAGCGCCCGGATCACTTCTTCCAGCTCCACCGTCCGACTCATCATCGCCCAGCGCAACAGCAGCAGCTCGACGGCGAGACGCGGGTGACCGCTGGCACGCAGCTCGGTCTCCATCTCGCTCAGGACCGTCAACAGTCGCACCACGTCGGGAGCCGGGAGCAGTGCGCGGTACTCTCGCACCAGGGCCTGCATGCTCTCCGTCAAGCCCTCGGGCTCGCCGCCCAGGCCCACGAGCAGCACGGCGCGCAGCGTCGCGCCGGCGCCGGCCACGAACTCGCCGAGGTCGGCGCCACCGTCCACGAGCCGCTCCACGAGGGGGAACACGGCTTTCACGTCCCGCTCCGCGACGAGCCGCAGCATCTCGCCGTACAGGTCGTCAGCGATGAGGCCGAGCACTTCGCGCACCTGCTCAGCCGCGACCGGGCCCGCCGCCGGGGCGAACGAGAGCACCTGATCCAGGATGGACAAGGCGTCGCGCATCCCGCCATCGGCGCTCTGAGCGATCAGCTGGAGGGCATCTTCCTGCGCCTCCAGCCGCTCCGCGGCGAGCACCTGCTTCAGGCGCGCGACGATGGCGTGCGGGCCGATGCGGCGGAAGTCGAAGCGCTGCAGCCGTGACAGGATGGGCGCCGCGGTCTGCGCGATCTTCTGGGGGTCGGTGGTGGCGAACACGAACACCACGCGCGGAGGCGGCTCCTCGAGGATCTTGAGGAGCGCATTCCACGCCTCGCGCGTGAGCATGTGGGCCTCGTCCACGATGTACACCTTGTGGCGATCCGCCGCCGACGCCGCGTACATCGCGCGCTCGCGTAGGTCGCGGGCGTCGTCCACCCCGCGGTTCGATGCCGCGTCGAGCTCGACGACATCGAGATTCGCGGCGCCAGTCCAGATGCGGACGCACGAGTCGCACTCCCCGCACGGCTCGCCCGATGCACTCCGTCGCTCGCAGTTCAGGGCCATCGCGAGAATACGTGCCGCGGTGGTCTTCCCCACCCCGCGCGGGCCGGCGAACAAGTAGCCGTGGGCCACCCGGCCGCCCGCCACGGCGCCTCGCAGCGCGGCGGCTACGTGGTCCTGGACGATGAGGTCGGAAAAGCGCTTAGGGCGGTACTTGCGCGCGAGGGCGATCATCGAGGGAAATCTAATACCTACGGGCGCTCGCAGCCCGACTTGTCGAAGCGGTGCTCCACCGAGTCGACGCCGGCGTACAACGTCTGGTCGCGCGCGGCGTGTGTCGCGTCGAGGACTCCGGCGGCGCCTCGGGCGGCGGTGTACGCCGTCCAGCGCCGCTCGACCGTCACGAGCGCGCGCGCCAGGTCGACGCAGGGGAGCTGCCCGCGAGCGAACTGCGCGGCACCCGCGTTGAAGCCGCGCACCACGAGCGTGAGCGAATCCCCGACCCGGTCGAGCCGCGCATAGGGCGACGGCGGCGCGGGCGCGGGGGCGGGGGCGGCCGTGACAGGCGTGGGGGCCGGGGCCGGCGGGGGCGGGGGCGGGGGCGCTGCGGACCTTTGCGCCGGTTGTCGGGCCGGCGGCGGGCGCGACGGGGTCGTCGCGCGTGCACGCGGAGGCCGGGCGCGCGCCTTGGCCACGGCGTCCTTCAGTCGCGCCGGCAGCGTCGCCAGGCGCGCCGCGAACTGCTTCACCCCCTGCGGGACGGTGAGCGACGGCAGCGTCGGTTGGAACCACCAGTACGCGCCGGCGGCACCCGCGACGAGCATCAGCACGGCGAGCCGCGCGAGCCAGCGACGCCAAGGCCAGTGCCGACGCCGGCGCCGCTTCTTGGAGGCGGGCGCCACGGGAGCGGGGTACGCCTCCGGCTCGACCTGCTCCTCCCACTGCGTCACTTCTCCCTGCGAGGCGTACTCCTCCGACGCGTACTGCTCCGCTGCGTACTCCTCGGCAGGCCACGCCGAGGCGTCGGCCCCCGTCTCGTATCCGGTGGGCTCCACGGCGGGCGCCTCGGCGAGCGGCTCCTCCAGCTCTGGCTCCGCCTCGGGCTCCGGCGCTGGCTCCGGTTCTGACTCCGGCTCGGGCCCTGCCTCAGGTTCTAACTCGGGCTCGGGCTCGGGCTCGGGCACCTGGGCCGCGCGTGAGGAGCGCGGCGTCCACACGCCGGAGGACGGCGCCTGCGGAGGCGAGTGCCGAGGGGGGGGCGTCGCGAAGTCCTCGGCGGTCGTCAGGAATTCGAGCTCCGTCGTGCGCTC
>Ga0209160_1000105_pt1 | contig 56772 bp, 55 predicted proteins | sample GraSoiAngelo_153_FD_186167 | JGI IMG/M metagenome (GOLD analysis project Ga0209160, IMG submission 186167) | Grasslands soil microbial communities from the Angelo Coastal Reserve, California, USA - 14_1009_12_40cm (SPAdes) (version 2) | ecosystem: Environmental > Terrestrial > Soil > Grasslands ...
CAACAGCGCCAGGTGGTGTAGTGATTTCTCTCGACTTCGCACGTCCCCCAAACAGGGTATTCCGATTATTCTACTACGACTACCTCCTAGGATTGTTTCCCATCTTCGGAAGAATTGTCTCCCAAGCTTGGGGAAGGACACTGTCCTACCTTGGCCGTTCGATTCTGAAGTCGCGGACCGGGACTCAGATTGCAACCCTAATGGTTGAAGAAGGACTCTCAGATACGAGACCCGTTCCTCTGACACAAGGAATCGTCTACGCAGTCTATGGAAAGAAGCAATCGTAGGCGAAAGCCGCGCTTCTTGGAAGGGCCACTTGTCAGAGCGACAAGGACGTTGAATCTTGAGACGGCGAAGCGGCCTCGGATTCTCCTCCTGGTTTAGACGGTGATGGTTCAGCTTTGGTCCGGAAGCTCAGCCAGGCCAGGAATGCAAGCGCTATGAACGATGTCGAAGTTGCGTAGAACATGCTTGTGGGGCTCAGCGTGTAGAGAATACCACCCAGATACGATCCAAATACAAAACCCAGACTCTCCATCGTCAGATAGAACCCGAATTGTCCGGCTCTCGAACCTCCCTTTCGCACCGTCGAAAGAATGGAATAGCCAACGAGGCTCGGCGCCCTTGCACTTCCTATGAAAAAGACCAATGGAAAAGAGAACAACGGGTTTCTAGCCAGAAGGACCCCGACGAGGCCTGCTGAAGAGAGGACTAAACCCAGCGCCATAGTCCCGCCCTGGCTCCTCGCATCTGCTCTCCTACCCAGGAGAATCGCGAAAACGGCCGCCCCCAAGGACTGCACTGCACCTAGGAGTAGTATGGTCGAGGGGCCTAGACTAAGAGCGTCCTGGAAGTATAGAGGAATGAACGGTGCAGCAACACTCCACGCGAGCGCAGCTCCAGTGAGATAGAGGAGAAGCGTCCCTTCTCGACGCGACCTAGGGATTTCGAGTCTAGGAGACTTGGCGTCACTTTCCAGCGCCGGTTGCGGTTTCATGAAGAAAAGAACTATCGTCGAGATCGAAAAGAACACGAATGTAAGTACGAAGATGTCACGCACTGAGATCCAATTGAGTAAAGCGCTTCCGACTAGCGGTGAGAAGACTATTCCAAGTGGGGCTGATGCCCAGGTTATGCCGAAGTTTGACGCAGACCTTGTTCTTTCAGCGGCTCCTGCGATGTATGCGTTGAAAGCTGGAATATTGAACCCTGACACTTGGAGAAGGACGATTCCAGGAATCACATCAGTCCAAGTTCTCGCGAAATAGTACATGAGAGGGGGTGGAATGCTCATTGCCCAACCAATGATCAACAGCGCTTTCAACTCGTATCTGTTGGCAAGTATTCCTCCGGGAATCATGCCGAGGGCGAGGGCGAGGAACCCGATAGAGAATACGATGCCCACATCGCTGGGAGAAGCTTGGAGGTCTCGCAGATACAGTGGCCAGATGTAGTTGTAGAGTCCTAGGCCGAAGGTCCAGAGGAACAGTGAGAGAAAGAGGAGCCGTAGATCTCTAGGAAGACCTTGGACTGAGGCGAGGAGATTCAGCCGGCTTGCCGAGAGCAAGACTCTTAGGCCTTTCTATCACATCAGTATCGGATTGCATGGTTTCCAGTCAAGAGATAACGCCTAGCGCGATTAGTATCCCTGATATGAAAAAGTACGAACCAAAAGAGAGGAGAACGATGCCTGCGATGAGATCTAGCAACCATCTCGGGACTTGCATCAGGTAATCATAGGAGAACGCGCAGACGACGATGAGGAGAATAAGGCTCGTTAGCGCGCCCACAAGCGTCCATTCTATGTTGAAGGCTCCAGCTGCTGCGAGGATAAGGCTTGCTTCAAATCCTTCTGTCATTGTGATGCTGAATACCGGTAGAGAGTTTCGGACGGAGAATGGTATCTGCCCTTCCGTGGTTGTAACGCCTTCGCTGTGCTTCCGGTCCTTCTCAACGACTTCGTCGCTCCATTTTTTCATCTTTGCTCTGAACGATTTGCCTCGGAAATAGTACTTGACGAATCCTCGCAGAAACCGGTAGGAAAAGTAGAGTATGACGACACCAGGTATCAGGTTGATCAGAGCATCGGAGACTGTCTTTAGAGCAAGGAAGGCTTGTTCGACGATTAGAAATGTGACGACCGACCCAAGGCCTCCGAGGGCGACGCCGAGGAAGACGTTCTTTCTACCGATCTGCTTTATTGTGGCGAGAGAAAGGATCGCGACCTCGCTACCCTCTATCAGGATGGCTTTGAAAGCCAGGAGGAACGATGCGACGATTACAACATCTAGTCCAGCCATCGATTCTCCCATCCATTTATCGTGAGATGCTCTCTATTCTTTCTCGGATTACGCGCATTCATATCTCTGACGGTAACTTACGCTAGATTCAATTTCCACAGCGCGCTTGCTAGTCCAAAAAAACGAGGGGTCGATTATTCTTTGGGCTCTGCTGATGCGCTCTTCCCATTAGTTCCCTTAAAATTTAGGGAGAGTGAGTTGACACAGTACCGCAGCCCCGTAGGTTGTGGGCCGTCCTCAAAAACGTGGCCCAGATGGCCGCCGCATTGCTTGCACAGAATCTCAACTCTTTTCATGAAAAGACTACGGTCAGATTTTTCCTCGACGTTCTCCTTTTCGAGTGGAGACCAGAAGCTGGGCCAGCCGGTTCCGGAATCAAACTTTGTATCGGATGAGAAAAGTGGTGTTCCACATCCCGCGCAGACATACATTCCCTTCTCTTTGTTGTGGAGGTATTTTCCGGTAAAGGGTCGTTCGGTTGCTTTCCTTCTCAAAACTTGGTAGGTTTCGGTGTCTAGCTGTTTCTTCCATTCTTCTTCGGATTTTTTCATACTCACTAGAGTGCTCTTGCGGTAAATATCCTAATCGCTCTGGGAGGCATCGGTGACGCGTCGAGAATTTTGTCCAATTGGCTAGACTTTCTTCAAACTGGATTTGCCTATGAGAGATGTGGAGGTGGGCTCTGGGATGCGTTTGGAGACTTGCCCCACAAAGGGGTTTGCTAGTTTTTCATCGCCTATGCTTGTCTCCGGACCGTGACCCGGGTAGACGATGGTGTCATCATCCAAGCTGAACAGACGATGAGTTATAGAACGCACCAACGTGTCGAGGTCTCCACCGGGTAAGTCTGTTCGCCCGATCGACTGGTTGAACAATGCATCTCCGGTCAACACATAGTCTCGACCTGCTAGACTAATACTGCCAGGAGAGTGGCCCGGGGTGTGAATCACTGTTACTCTATCCTGACCTATGGTTATCGATTCTCCGTCCGCGAGAAATTGATCCACTTTAGGCGGTGGTGGGACGCTGAAACCCATGAACTCGCGGACACGGCTCTGCATTGACTCGAGCATAGGGAGATCGTCTCGGTGGATCAGAAATGGAATGTTAAGCCCGGCGCGAATGGCATTCACGCCGAGTACATGATCGAAGTGGGTGTGAGTGGCGATGATCTTGCTGGGCTTGACTGCGATGTCGTCGAGGAACCGGAGTATTCTTTCTGGTTCGTCGCCTGGATCTATGATCAATGCAGTAGAGTCTGATCGTAGGATGTAGCAGTTGGTTTCTAGCCGTCCAACTACAAGTGTGTGTACCTTTGCCATTTCGGACTCGGTTGAATGTATTCCGGGAAGAATATGAACTTGGGGTGGCGCTTCATCAGGTGCTGGCCTGCGAGGAGCAGTCCAACAACTTACGGTCGGGTTAGGATTGAGATTCTGGTTCTCCGTAGCTTGGATAGCGTGGTTAGGTACATATGATGTTGGACAGGCCTGCTAAAGGCTCGTTAATTGTTCCAGTAGGGCCTGGTTGCTATGAATTGTAACTTGGCTTCGAGGAGGTCTCGATAGAATTCATCATTGCTTTCATGCATTTTCGACAGGACTCTACCAGCTGTCTGTGGTCCGATACCATACACCGATTGTGCTATCACGGCTCTCTTCCCGTATGCAATGACAAGATCTGCTGAACGGCGTGCTCTGGTCAAAGCTTTCTGCTCGTTCTCGTCCAACAATTGTTTGTCTCGCTTCTTGTGAAGAGTGCTCGCCGCGTAGCCGCTGGACCAGAAGAGGGGCGCTAGAAGTTTGGAGTTGCAATTCTGGCAGAGCGGATGTTCGGGAAGGTCGGCAATAGTAACGTCTGTGGTGAGCTTGCCACAGTCGAAGCACAACATGTCGATGGCTCGTCCCTCGATCGAAATGCGCAGTCGAGTCATGTTGTCCGCTGCTACGTTCTCTGGTGCGATTAGCTCGGGGATGTCCACGTGTCGGTAGAGGATGTGATAGGCGAGTGGTGTGGGCTTGTCTTTGGACCTGAAGAATCTTAGATCCATCTCTTTCTCTTTGATCTGTTTGAAGATTTTTTTCACGCCGTCGAAGTCAGAGTGTTCCATCAGTGCTTCCCTTATCGTCTCGTCGTAGATGGGGGTGAGTCGAAATCTCAGCATCAATTCCTTCATTGCATCTCCATACATGAGTCGTCCGCGGCTTAGTGCTCCGAACCTTTCGGCGACATGTTTCATATGGAGTTGCCATGGGAAGTGGCGATGGAGGACTCCGTGGCATGCTCCACCTAGTACAGGTTCTTCGACCCCGAAGACTTGTTTCAGGAATAGATCTTCCAGGTCCAAGTCGGAGGTGTCAGCGGTCATTTCGAAGAGAATCCGGTAGGCGTCTGACCACCACATTCGGACGAGCCCTTGGCGGCGAAAGAGTTCTTCGATAACTTCTCCGAGGGTGAAGTTGAGTATGTCTCCTAGATGGGAGTGAATTATGATGTATCGATCAAAGCCCTCGATGAGGACTCGCTGATCGGTTGGAACTGGTGCACCGGTGGCCTTGTGGGCTTCTATTTCTTCAATCAGCCGTCTGAGCCCGTAGGTCTCGCAAGGCCAGCGCTGGGATAGGGTTTCAATCGGTGTAGACTTGGCCGTGTTTTCCTCAAGCAACTGATCCATGACAGCCCTGTATACGCCAACCTTGGTTGCTAGGGCGCGGGGCACGGGGAGAATCTGGCCGTCCCATCCCGGGATGGCGGCTGTGGGGTCGATGATGGGAAGAACGTAGACCTTTCCATCGTCTGTGATCTGTTTGATCTGCCAGACTCGCCCCTTAACGATGAAGTTGAGTCCGATGCGAGCCTTGGTAATCATGAATTCTTCGCCGAGAATGCCGACGTTTTGTTGGCTGGTGAGGTCGACAACTAAGTAGCGGCGTTCGTCGGGGATCATGCTCAGGTTTTCGAAATAGTAGAATCGAGTCCTCGAGGTACGGTAGAGTGTTGCATCATCTTTCTTGAGGTAACCCATCTTGCGCATGAATTCGATGACCTTGTCAATTGGGCCATCCTCTAGGTCTTGGTATGGGTAGGCTCTGTTGATGATGCTCTTGGCTCGTGACATCTCAAGGCTTCCGTCCGAGTCCATCAGTACGCCTGCAATCTGATGAGCGAGGACGTCTAATGCTCCAACGTGGATATTGGTGCGCTCTAATCGTCCCTCCTTCGCTAGCTCGATAACTCCAACAGATTCCAAGAGGTCTTCGGTCGAGACCGAAACGAGAACCCCATGTGAGGTTCTCGCGAGGGTGTGACCGGATCGTCCGACTCTTTGCACTAGACTGCTTACTTGTCTTGGGGACATGTATTGGACGACAAGGTCGACGGATCCAATGTCTATTCCTAACTCCAGAGTGGAGGTGCAAACGAGACCCTTGATCTCTCCAGTCTTGAATGCTTCTTCGGCTCGAACCCTTTCTTCTCTCGGTAGTGAGCCGTGATGGACCATTATTTTTCGGTCCATCATGTTGAACTTTGATCCGAGCAGCTCCGCGTTGACCCGGCTGTTGACGAAGATGAGAGTCGAGTCGTGCGCTTCCACCAGATCATTGACGAGTGTAAGTCGTGCCGCTGCCTCGGGTGTGGTGTAGAGTCGTCGAGCGAGGTCTCGATCCTCCTCTCCTGGAGGTGGATATTCTACCTTGTACCTGGTCGACTTGTTGAGTGGAATCTGTACTATCTTGACAGGCTGATTGCCTCCAAGGAATAGTGCGATCTCTTCGGGGTTGCCTACTGTAGCTGAGAGTCCTACTCTCTGGAACCCGTTCACGCAGATTTCTCTGAGCCGTTCGAGGCCGACGGTCAGTTGAACTCCTCTACGGTCGCCTGCCAGCTCGTGAATCTCATCGACTATAACGGATCTCACATGTCGCAGATGTTCCCTCATGCGTCTGCCCGGCAATACAGCTTGGAGGGTTTCGGGTGTTGTGATCAGAAGATCTGGGGGTTTGACAGCCATCCGTCTCCTGTCTTTAGCCGGGGTGTCCCCGTGTCGGACCTCGACCGAGAAGCCGAGCTTGTTGGACCATGTTTGGAGTCGCTTGAGAAGGTCGCGGTTTAGCGCCCTGAGAGGTGTGATGTAGATCAGTGAGATGCCTTGTCGGTCGTTATTCCGGATCATTCTGTCGATTAGTGGAAGGAGAGCTGCTTCGGTCTTGCCTGATCCTGTCGGAGCGATTATGAGGACGTTGTCGCCTTGGGCAATGAGGGGGATGGCTTCCACCTGGGGTGGAGTGGGTTTTGAGATTCCTGTCTCGTGGAGCAGTCCTTTCAGCGCGGGGGAGAGGAGGGCGAAGGCTTCCGCGGCCATGGATGCCACTGGGCAGTTGATAGGATTGGAGCGCTCGGAGATAAAGTTCCTAAGCCGCCAAAAGTATGATGTTTTCTAACCTCTACTTCTTCTCGATTATTTTCTTCAAGAAGTCCTTGTAGTCCGGAGCTTTCATGAGACCCGGCAGCTCTTTCTCCAAATCCTCAGGCCTGATTATTGTGATCCATCCTTCTCCGTATGGGTTCTTGTTGACCAGTTCGGGAGCATCGGAGAGCGTGTTGTTGACCTCGATAACAGTTCCTGAGATGGGGGAGTAGACATCAGCAACGGCTTTTACCGACTCGACTGCGCCGAGGCTCTGCATCTGGCTTACCTTGATGCCTATTTTTGGAAGGTCAACGTATACGATTTCGTGCAATGAGTTCTGAGCATAGTCTGTTACTCCTACTCTGCATTTGTCTCCTTCAAGCCGGACCCATTCGTGTTCTTTCGTGTAGTAGACGTCTTCTGGGACTTTATACTCGCCTTTCATCGCAAGACCGTTCCCGGAAATTTATGGAATAATACGATTCGGTATAAAGAGTTCTAAGAACGTTACTCAGTGTTTTCGCCGGTTGTCTTCCTTCCCTTTGAATTGGTGGAACTAATCCTGGGATCAACAGTCGTTCTTGGTCCTTATCGCTGTATTTGTTCGAGGAGTTTTGAGATCTCTGTCCAGCTTTCGACTCTGAAGACTTGGCGTAGTTCGGGGACGGTTCTGTTCCACGGCCGGCTGTATAGTATTCCCCACATTCTCGGGTTGCGCGATATTAGCGGCATTAGTTCTGGAGCATCGTCGATGTAGACGTCATAGTTGAGAAAGATCTTGTCTTTCCATCCCGGGACGCGTACAAATCGCTCGTAGAGTATCTTGTGTTCGGCGAGCCAGCTCTTAGCTGCGCTAACGCTCTCTTTGCTACGCCCGGTCACTACGTCAATCCGTCCCGTCCGGGCTATCTTTCGTACTTTCTCAGCCAGTCTCGGTTCCGTAGGGGGAATGCTCTTCCAATCGTCCCATGCTTCGTCTAGGAACTGGAAAAACTGTTCTCTGCTGATCCCTAGCTTGCGCCAGGACGCCCACGTGTCGAGATCGGCAAGCTTGAAACTTGTGCCTAGGAATTCGTTGGCGCGCTTGCACCATGCTTCCATTGTCTCGGCTAGGACCCCATCGAGGTCGACTGCGATTCTCAACCGCTCATATCGAGACTCAGGCAACTGGACGATGTTATGTTAGGGGCGCGAGAGTCTTTAACCTTAGGCGAAGTCCGGTTCAACATGCCGCGAGAGATGACCGTCTTGGAAGGGATCAGCTCTCTTAGATCGGTCCGGAAATTCAAGCCTGACCCAGTCGCCGAGGACAAGGTTCGGATTATTCTTGAGTCGGCGTCGAAGGCTGCCTCTGGGAGTAATACTCAGCCATGGGAGTTTGTGGTGGTTCGTGATGCGAAGGTGAAAGCTCGTCTCAAGGAGCCTATGTTGAGAACATGGCTGGAACGGCTGGCAGGCAGTCCAGGAATGTCTCCTCGGACGCGGGATGCATATGACGAGGCTACCGATATGCTTCGGAACACCGAGAAAGTACCTGTCATAATCTATTGCTGCGTTGACTTGACCAAGGTTGGCAAGAGTGAGGAGGTCAAGTATGCGAGTATCTATCCAGCGGTCCAGAACCTTATGCTAGCAGCTCAGGCGCTAGGTCTCGTTACCTGCCTGACTGTTCACGGGTCTACCCCGACCCGTGGAGAGCCCGAGGTCAGGAACATCCTGGGAATCCCAAACGATGTTAAGATCGCATGCCTAGTCTATCTTGGCTATCCAGCCATTAGACTTGGCCCTCCCAAGAGGAAGCCCATCGAGAAAGTCGTCCACTACGACCGCTGGTAAGTCGTGTAATCAATAATATATTCTGACTTCTAAGCCCGGATTGAACCCTGTTTGGGGATCTGGGATGGCTTCAATATTTCTGCCAGAAATCGTTCGGAAAAACTGGGATAGCTCGCGCAAACTTCCACGTCAACTAAGCCCAGACCGTGCTTTGATCAGCTAGAATCGCCCATTATCACTGCCGGACAGGAAATCTTCCAGAAAAAAGGGGGGTGCGTTTCAAAGCATCTCGTGACGCAAGAGTGCCTGCGGAAACCGTGATGCCAGCAGTCTTAGCCTGATAGCGAGACTCCTATTGTTCGCTACTAGTCGAGGTCCCTGTGTTATGCTCATCCGGTCCAAAAATGGAACTATTATCCGAGAAGATCGAATCGGTTTCCGTTTGGGAAGATCCGAACAAGGAGCTGTCTGAGGGCACTTGCCAAGATGGCAAGCTAGAGTCGGGGCTCGGTACAGTATTCGCAGACTCTGTTTTCGTCGCAGGCTTAGGTTTCTTTCCTTCCTTGACATATACTATCACGATCTTGTATGATTCGTGGCAGCTCTTGCATCGCCCAACTTGGACTATTCTCTTGAGCTTGAGAGTATGGGTCTTGCACTCGGGACAATCGATGAAACGGCTTCGTGCAACGGGTTCTTCCTGGTTGACGGTCTTCATCTGCGCGAAGGCCTCAACCCGTGAAACTCGACATAGCTATTCTGTAACCAGCCTCGAAGACTAATCGTCACTTTGTCCCTCTGACTCTAAGACCAACTTTTCCCGGTGTCAGTCTATCTCTAGGAACGAGCATAAAATGGAAAAATGGGCAGTCCCGGATTTCGCCCCGCGTGGGTTTTGACACCCTTAAAAGTAACTTACACAGGAAATCTGAATATCAGGGGAAAGGTTCGAAGTTGAGCCAGCCGAGTAGCTCGTTTTACGATAGGGCGAAGTCCCAGACCAATCTGCAAGAGAAAATCATGCTCCTAATTCCAGGATTCCATGGATACAAGGAGAGAGAAATACGCCGCGAGTCAGACAAGCTTCTCAGAAACCAGATCTACCAGAAACTGTCCAGTGCAGAATCACAAGCGAAAGACACCTACAGGTCCCTTGTCAACCAGGGCATCAACGACACCTGGGACGACACGGATCACTTGATGGCCCGGCTCGATAGGGTTGTCGAACGCATCAACCATTCAGAATACGGATATGCCGGCTTCTTCGATGTCACAAAGGTCAAGGAGCCTGAACTGGATAGAATGATGGACTATGACATGCAACTCCTGCAAATGACCGATAGCGTAACGACCGCCGTTCAAGGACTCAAGGACTCCGTGGACAACGGACATGTTCAAGACACGAAAGGCAAGATCTCCGACGCGTTGAAAGCTGTCGACGCGCTTGAAACCGCCTATAACGGACGCAAAGACGTAATCCTGGGAGTCACACAATAATGCCTCAAGTCATAGAATGGAGAGGCGCAGGTCCGGACGACATCGTCTGGCGATACCCAGTAGAAGAAATAACGAACGCAGCCCAACTAGTCGTTCACGAGTACGAAACGGCCGTCTTCCTCAAAGATGGCAAAGCATACGACGTTTTTCCACCAGGAAGGCACACTCTTACAACGCTAAATCTCCCGCTCATAACCTCAGCATACCGCATATTCTTCGGGGGCAAGACACCTTTCACGGCAACGGTGATCTACGTCTCCACGAAACAGTTCGCCGGCAAGTGGGGGGCAAAGGCCCAGACGACAGAGCTCGCGCCGCTCATGGTTCACGGGACGGCTTGGCTCAGAGTAACCGACTCCAACCTGTTCGTTAACGAGGTCGTTGGAGGACAGGGCGCCTATAGCACTTCACAAGTCGACGATTTCATCCGAGGCTTCATCAACGAAAGAGTCATCGACGAAATGTCGAAATATGATCTTCAAACAGCATTCACCCAGCTCGACAAGGCATCGGTCACTGTAAAGGTCAACATCAACGACGCTCTGAAAAGGATCGGAACCGACCTTGTTGATTTCAAGTTCGAAGGCATCGACACCTCTGATCAGTTTCGAGATAGACTCTTCTGGATCAAACAGAGAGCAGCCACATCAGACGTGCTGAGGATGGAGACCGCTAAGGACATTGGAGCCAGCCTCGGCTCTTCTTCGGGCGCCGGACTCGGGTCAGGAATGGTCCTCATACCCCAGGTAATGAACGCGCAGATGCAACCCTCAATGCAACCCCAGGCGGCACTCGTCGCATGCCCCAAGTGCGGGAACGGGGTTCAACAGGGAGCTCGATTCTGCCCTAACTGTGGAGCAACCATGTTCGTAGCACCGCCCCCTGCACAAGCCATGACACCCTGTCCCAACTGCGGGAAACCGGTCGCCGCCGGGACCAAATTCTGCCCCGAATGCGGGCAAAAAATGCAATAAGCTACGGTTTTTCTGGACAAATCAGCCAGCCTGACACTGGCGAGCATCGAACCCGCATCTATAATCCCGCCTCAAGACAAGGGTATAAGAATCGGGCCGACCAAAAGAGGACTGTTCCTGAAAGGTTACAAGAACAGCCATGATAAAGAAGCTGGACGGACAATTCGTCGTTCCAGGAGAGAAACTGGGCGTTGTCGAGGAGTTCATGCCAGGCCGCGGAACGGTCGAGGTAGACGGAACAGTATATTCATCCCAAACCGGATTGGCCGCAGTCGATTCCAACCGACACATAGTCTCGGTAAAAACCTCCGCAGGACCCCCGATCGTCCCTGAGGAAGGATCCACGATCATCGGTGTTGTCGAGAAGGTCCAAGAGAAAATGGCCATCGTCAACATCATAGTAGTCGACGGGCACAAGCTGCAACCACCGTTCGCAGGTATGCTGCATATCTCCAATTCCAGTCCGAGATTCGAGCGCTTCATGGGCGACGTCTGCAAACCTAACGACATTATCCGGGGAAAGGTAATCGATGTAAGCCAGCGGATACCCAAGCTGACTACAGTCGGACGGGACATGGGCGTGATCAAAGCCTACTGCTCTAGATGCGGAGGCGAACTCGTACTCTCTGGAAGAATTCTCCGTTGTACGCAGTGCCTGAATGTTGAGAGACGACGATTGGCCGAGGACTTCGGAGCTGGAGGAAACGTCCCGAGTTGAAGGTCAACGTTTTGAAGAAATCCAAGGGGTTCCTCAAAGTTGAGGTAGAAGGCGAAGGTCACACTTTCGGACATCTCATGCAAGACGCTCTCTTGGAAGATAAGACGGTGGACTGGGCAGGCTACGACCTTCCCCACCCGCTATTCACCAGACCGGTCATAACTTTGAGAATGAAAGGCGAGTCTTCCGCCGAGAAGGCCTTGGAGCGAGCCGCGAAAAAGATCCATCAGGACACTGAGGAATTCATAGAAAAGTTCAGTGCAGCCGCAGCTGCCGATGTTGAAAGCTAACCGGGGAACGCCTTCTGCCTTCGAAGGGCATCATCTTCGATTTTGATGGCACGCTCTACGGAGACTGGAGACTCTGGATCTCACTGATCGAAGAGACACTCAGAGGATTCAACCTCGAAGTGACAGCCTACGAGGCTCTCCGGCTGGCCCGAAGCGAGATCAGAAACGGCGGGGCACGGGAAACTCTCAAGATAAGCGGAATCGCCGTCTCCCTTGCTAGAGAGCGAGGACTTGAACGCGACGAGGAGGTCCGAGCGAGATTTTTCGAGAAGCTAGATGCCAAAATGGATGAGACGGGACCAGGAGACGATCTAGTCGGACTCTTGGAACAACTCAAGCAGAAAGGGTTTGTCATGGGCATAGTGACCTTTGTAAGAAAGGCACGGCTCACGAGACGTTTGGACGTTTGGAGACTGGGTAACTATTTCCGCTCTGCGATTACCCCGGAACAAGTTGCAGAGTTCAAGCCATCAGCACAACCCTACCTCAAAACCATCGCAGACTTCCACCTTGCGCCGAAAGAATGTATTGTGATTGGAGACGAGCCTGTGGATATGCTCGGGGGAAAACGGGCGGGAACTAGAGCGATCGGGCTACCCCAGGGATTCTATTCAAGAGAAGAATTGGAGGAGGCGGGAGCTGACTCGATAATCAGTTCCCTCTACGCTTTACCATCTATCCTCTCCGAGTGAGCGTCTTCAATAGCGCAATAATCTCTAGCTCGGGATGATCCCGGTTGAGTGAGGAGGGTCTTGTCAAGATTCTGACAAACACCGAACTAGCCCAGTTCGGTGACTCCCTCTTGAATTTCGCTTACTCAATAGCTCTAACAGAAACCACTAGTCGGCCAAAGGGAACGAAGGTCCAGGATAGGATCTTGGCAGACGCCGCTGTAAAGGCTGGACTGAGAAAGCATCTCCCTAGACGAGTCGGTAGAGGAGAAGTGGCTAACAGCTTAGAGGCTTTGCTGGGATATGTCTGGTTGCAGAAAATGATCACACTTGAGGAGATTGTGTCTTGTCTCAAGACAGAGAATCTTGACCCCAGCAAGAACTTCTCCGTGTTGGCTGACATGGCCCTGTCCAAGCTTAGAAAACAATCATGACGCGCAAGTTTACGGTCAAGAAGGAGATCAGGACACTAGGACTCGACCTGTGCAACCCTCGGCGCCTGGTGGGTGCAATCGTGAGGGGCGGTACATTCCTAGACGGAATTGTAGTCTTTCCTTCGAAGCCTATTCCGGAGAGCAAGTCAATTCGATCTGCGATCCTCGGGACGAGATTCTTTCCGGAACTTAGGCTGGTCATGACGCACGATCCCAAAATGCGACTCGACGCCAAGGTCATTGAGAGGTTGACTAGGCTGCCAGTCCTCCAGATCGACTCGGCGAGAAACAGTAGTTCAACCGGCTTCAAACCATACAAGATCGGAACGAAATGGTTGCAGGTAAAAAGTCTCCTTCCGCCCCGGGTCCTTCAGCAAATTCTCTCCACAACCTGGGCAACAGGAATGCTCCCTGAGCCCTTGCGAATCGCCCACTTGGTCGCCAGATCCCGATTTTTTCGGGAAAAACATGGGTTTCCAAGCTAACAAATAAATTCGCCTCCTAGGCTTTTGGAGAGCGAACCTGTTTTGCAGTTCTGTCCGAAATGCGGGTCCACGCTCCTGCCCGCTAAGAGAGAGAAGAAGGTGTTCATGGCCTGCGGAAAATGCGGCTACACGAGCAACCGCGGCGACAAGCAAGTTAGCAAGCTGGCCCACGAGAAGGAGAAGATAGTGGTCATAGGCCGGGAGGAACAGAAGATACGGACCCTACCCAAGGCCAAGGCTGAATGCCCCAAGTGCAACAATCACGAGGCATTCTACTGGCTCGTCCAGACGAGGGGTGGAGACGAGTCCTCGACCCAATTCTTTAGATGTACCAACTGCGGAGCCACATGGCGGGAGAACAGTTAGAAATTGCTAGAAAGTTCAATAGCGGAAACGTCGGCCAAGAAGGAAAAGCCGGCAAACCCCATGTTCAAAGCCACAATGAACGATGCACGGCTCTTCCGCAACCTGATCGGGGCAATCTCAAGCCTGATCGAAGAGGCTGACTTCAACGCATCGCCCGATGGGATCAAGCTACGCTCCATGGACCCATCCCACATAGCCATGGTCGACTTCGAATGGCCCAAGACAGCCTTCGACACTTACGAGTGCACGGCTCCAACCAAGCTCCGTCTGAGCGTATCGAACCTCCTCAAACTATTGAAAAGAACCAAGAGTGATGAATCCATCGAGGTCGTCTATGACGATGCGAACAAAAAGCTCAACATCACTCTCAAAGGCAACATTGTCAGGAAATTCATAACACCGACCCTCGAACCTTCCACCGAAGAAGTTCCCACACCAAAGGTCCCGTTCAACGCGAGAGTCAAGATTACAGCAGCAAGCCTGCGAGACATCATCGATGACGCACAATCCATAAGCGACAACGTCAAGTTCGAGGTAAGCCAGGAAAAATTCGTTGTCAGAGCATCAGGGGAGCTGACTAGTGCCCTGATAGAACTCGATAAGGGAAGCGACGCCATCCTCGAACTCGACGTGAAAGAACCCGCGAAAGCTACGTACAACCTCAACTATCTCGGAGAGATAATCCGAGCGGGCTCAGGAGCCTCAGAGGTCACATCTCTCGAGTTCTCCACCAACATGCCGATCAAAGTCGAGTTCGAAATGCCCCAGCAAGGAAGGCTTCTTTATTATCTCGCCCCAAGAATAGAGGCCGAATAAGAAGAACCTTATGTTAACAAGGGCTGACCTAGCCAAGTATCCCTTCCTCAACGAAGCCTCCGACTACATCAAAGAACTAGGAATTTCCATCGACGACATCGCATCCCCAGACTTCAGCCCGGTCCTCGAGAGAGCAGAAAAGAGGCTGGAAGAAGCCCTCTCAAAAGGAAGAGTCTCGAACGAGTTTGCCAACGAGAACGCGGAGATACTCTCATTCCCCGTTTCCAATCTGATCCTGAGCCTTACCGGGGAGGAGAGGGCGCAGAGAAGATTCGCGCTCGCAGAAGCCAAGAGAGCCTACGAACTACTCCGGCAGGAAAGCCCAGAGAAGCTCGATTACATCGCCCGGACAACCTTCGGCTGGAAGCTAAACAAGATCGATGCCCAGCCCGGAAAAAGGTTCTACGATTTCGCAATCTCACTAGCCGACTACTTAAGGAACTCTGTTCATCTCAAAGAGCCAAAATGGAAGCTGCCCAACAGGATTCTGGACCACGGTTCAGTCTATGCCACCCGAGAAGAACTGGCACGTCTCCTTGAGGAAGAGGTCAGAACGAGAATAGTGAACAGGAGCGGTAGGCTTCCCGGTGAGGTACCGAAGCTCCTGCAGCCTAAAGTCGAACGGACAAGAGGACTCATCACGAAATGGCTCGGCATTCCGTCCCACTATGAACTTCCGAAAGTACCCTCGCCAGAGGCAATGCCTCCCTGTGTGAGACACCTCATTGACAATCTCGCTGAAGGAAAGAATGTGCAACACATGGGCCGATTCACACTTGCATCGTTCCTCGTTAACATCGGAGCGGGAGAAGAGGAGATAGTCAAGACATTCAAGCCTGCCAGCGACTTTTCGGAGAAAATGACCCGTTACCAGGTTGAACACATCGCCGGCAAGAGAGGCGGGAGAACAAAGTACACCTGCCCAATGTGCACGACACTCAAGACTTACGGTGTCTGCTACAAGCCGGATGAGATCTGCAGCACAATCAGGAACCCTCTGAGTTACTACAAGAGAAAAGCAGGAATCCTGACTGGAAGGGGGCCGAAACGTGAACCCAGCTGAACAAGCGATCAGACAGAGATTCCAACAATACTACCTAGACCCTAAAAGGCAGATGGACCCGCCTCCGAGCCCGGCGGAGAGGGAATACGGCTTCCTGCTTTTCAATGGAAAGTTCATGGTAAGGCATCGCTCGTTCAAAGACCCAGGTTCACTCCTGACTGCTGTGAGAGACCTAGTCCCTTTGCATGTCTATTTCTCCACGGCTTACTATCGCGAACCTACGGCACCGATGGACGAGAAGGGATGGACCGGTGCCGATCTGGTCTTCGATATTGACGCGGACCATCTCAACACACCATGCAAACCGGACCATGACAATTGGAAATGCAAAGCGTGCGGCACAATAGGAAATGGAGGTGCTCCAAAGCTCTGCCCGAAATGTAAGAATGATCGTATGGAAGAGCAAACTTGGCTCTGCGATAGATGCCTCCAGGAGGCGAAGGAGGAAACTGCAAAGCTCTTGGAGATGCTCTACACGGATCTGGGAATAGACCATGAAGCCACCCGACTATTCTTCTCAGGACACCGCGGATACCACGTCCATGTATACTCCAAACAAACTTCACAGCTCGGTGAAGAAGAACGCAGGGAAATAGCCGACTATCTTCTAGCTCAGGGATTAGACCCACAACTACACGAACTAGAGGAGACTAGTGTTGGCGGAACAAGGGTCGCAGAAGGCCCGCTAATGGGTCAGCCGGGTTGGAGGGGACGAATAGTTGCAGGAATCTACGATCTTCTCGGAAGCGAGATCGACCAGATAGGCCTCACATCAACTCAGGTCAGCGCCTTGAGGTCCTGGGATAGGGAAGACCTGCTTCGGAAGCCATTCTGGAGTTCAGTGAAGGGCATTGGAATGTCCACTTGGAAAACCCTGGTGTCAAAGGCCGTCGAGAAGAAATCGGCAAGAATAGACACGGTCGTAACGACCGATATTCACAGACTCATCAGAATGCCTGGAACCCTTAACGGGCACACTGGACTACTTGCGATGAAAGTTCCGGAGGAAAGACTCGACGAGTTCGATCCATTCACAGAACCTCTCGCGTTCCAGGGAGAAATGAAGGTCAAAGTCACGGAGTCCCCAGGCTTTAGACTCGGAGAAGAACGGTTCGGACCATACCAGGACGAGACTGTACTATTGCCTTCGGCCGCTGCCATGCTCCTTCTCTGCAAGCGCCGAGCACAGCCCATCGCCTAGACCACCATCAAGATATTATTAGATCGCCAATGAGTTAGCCATCGTCCTGCAGAGAGATGCTTTTCCACGCCTACTATCTATGATGAAACAATTGAAGCGTGGCGACGAGAGTTCCACAGCCACGAACTCCAGGAGCTTAGACCCGAGCTATTTCGAGACGTAGCCGCTTACGTCAGAAGATTGAAGGAAGCACAGAGAAACCTAGACCAACGATCCCTCAAAGCCATCCTTCTAGACGAGGAAACAAAGAGAATCGAACGACTAGTTGTCGAACTCATAGATCGAAGACTCTCGAAAATCTGGCGCACGTCCCAGACAAACGCGCAGGTCACGACGCACGCCTCGGAGAAATGGGCTCATGAAGAACTCTCCACTCTTGCTCGTCACTATAGAAAGTTCAAGGAAGACACGGTTCAGGGAATAGAGCCCTCGAACTCTCCAGAGACAAAGAAAGACAAGCTCCTACTTCGATTCGTCAAAGACATGCCCTCTATCATAGGTGTAGACTTGAAGACTCACGGACCATTCCTGAAAGAAGACATCGCCGTTCTTCCGTACGAGAATGCTGAGAGCCTAATACGGCAAAGCACCGCGATCGAGATCAGACCAAGCAACAGGGATAATGGATAAAAGGACGCCCCCGCTCCCAAACCAGCCTTCCCCACGGTGAAAGAAAAAACGAAGTATCCAAAAGAGATCAACACCTACTGCCCCAAGTGCAAACACCACACAGCACACGCTGTCGCAGTCTACAAGGCAGGCAAGCAGCGGACCCTATCGTGGGGAGCCAGACGACAAGAAAGACGTAAGCATGGGTACGGCGGACAGAAATTTCCCGAACTGAAACGCACTGCCAAGACAACCAAGAAAGCTCTTGTCAAACTGAAATGCCGAACCTGCAACTATACAATTGAGAGGCTAGGTATCAGGCTGAGAAAACTGGAGGTTGGAGCCTAACCCTTGCGATGGGAACTGATTCCGAAGCCTCGAAGCATATTCCTAAAAGTGAAGTGCCCAAAGTGCGCGAATGAACAGGTAATTTTCGAGAGAACAAGCAACTATGTGAAATGCACCGTTTGCGATGAGCTTCTAGCTCAACCAACGGGTGGAAAAGCAGAGATTAGAGGAGAAATATTACAGCCCCTCGCATAGAGGAGGACTGGAATAATCGAGTTGAGTAGCCAGGCTTCGCAAGCGCTAATGCCGGAAGTCGGCGACCTAGTAGTTGCTACGGTAACTAGAGTCGAAGACTACGGTGCGTACGTGAAGCTAGACGAGTACAGCGGAATCGAGGGCCTTGTCCACATCTCCGAGATCTCAACCACATGGGTCCGGAACATCCGGGAGCACGCGCGACAGGGCCAGAAGCTAGTCCTCAAAGTCCTACGAGTCAGCTCACAGCGGAACCAGATAGATCTCTCCCTCAGAAGAGTCACGGGAAGAGAAAAGTCCGAAAAGATGCTGGAATGGAAGAAGGAGCGAAAAGCAGAAGCGATCCTGAAGAGCGCGGCTGACAAGCTGAAAAAACCAGAAGAGGACGCTGAGGATATCCGGAAGATTCTCCTAGAGAAGTTCGGAGGACTCTATTCTCCGCTCGAAGAAGCCTTGGACGAGGGTCCCGAGGTCCTAGTGAAAGGTGGCCTGTCATCGGAGTGGGCTCAGGCAATAGCCGAGGTCACGAAGACCAAGATTCGCCTTGAGAGGTCGAAAGTACGAGGAACCGTTTCGGTAACATGCCACAAACCAGGTGGAGTGGAGATAATCAAGCAAGCGCTAATCAGCGCGAAGAAGATACGCAAGCCCCGTGGAAGCGAAGTAAAAATCTACTCGATAGGATCTCCCAAATACAGAATAGAAGTAGAAGCACCCAGCTTCGAAGCAGCCGAGAAAACCCTCAGCCTAGCCGTGGAAGAGGTCCTTGGGACCATCAAGAAGGCTGGAGGCGAGGGAAGGAAGCTTGGATGAAATGGCTGATGAGACGATGCCCGAAATGTTCCAGATACACTCTGAAAGAAACATGTCCGGCCTGCGGGACTCCTACTAAGAACCCTCATCCCGCAAAGTTTTCACCTGAGGACAAGTACGCTCGCCAGAGAATGGAAGGCTCAAAGGAGCCCTTAGAAGGCTGACGAATCTTCTCACATGAAAGTCAGAGGCTGGGGCATAGTGACTGCGATGTCCAAGAGCTGGACCGGATCACCCTGCCACCTCGCCCGAACTAGAATGTATTGTTGGCCGGTGGGCAGAATAGTCCAGTTGTAGCTAAAGTGGCCCGCCGTCGCGTTTACCTTTGCTATGAAATTCCAGCTAGTTCCCGAGTTGGCTGAATATTCCAAAATAACTGGGGGGATCTTATCGGTTGTAGTGCCAATTGTAGTGTCTATTGGTTTGCCATTCGTGGTCGTCAACGTTCCTGTGATAGTGGTGTTTCCGCCAGTGGGCTTCACAATCGCGGGGGTAAGCTGGGCCGTGATCGACGGCTGGTCCGGATATCTTACTGAATAGACCAGAACATACGAGGAGGAAGAGGCAAAATCTTGAACGAAAAAGTGGGGAGTGGCAGGTCCTGTATCGTTCCTATCCGTCGGAAGCCCTCCAGGATAGCTGCTTCGCATGAGGAGGCCGAGAACAGTATTGCTGGTCGGGATTTGCACGTTCTGGAAATTGCTCGTAATCCTCTCATCAGTAGTCCTGTTTCCTATCTTCACGATCCGGTGGTAGTCCGACGTGCCGGTTTGGGGGTTCGTTATCACCTGCCGGTAACTGACGTTGGCAGATCCCAAGGGGGTATTGATCGAAGTGTTGTTGCCTATCCGGACCATCCAGTACCATTTGCTGTCATCCCCGTAGCCACAGAAAGGCGGTCCGTTCGAGCCGCACAATCCGCGGTTGTAGCTGATGAAGATGGCAACATGTGTGACTCTTTCCTGACGCATTAACTGGACCGCTAGCGACTCGTTCAGCATGAACCCGGTCGCAATGTCCTGTATTGCCGTGGTGTTCCCGGTTCCGTTATCTGAAAGCGTACTGAGTCCGGTGTTCACGGTGATCCAGTAGCCGTAGTCCCACCAGGCGAAGACGACGCTTGAATGTGGCAGATTGTTGCTCATCCAGGAGAGGGCTTCAAGCCAGTCGGGGACCGCTTGTCGGACTGGGAGGCTCGCTGAGGCGATGGTGGTCGGAGTGTAAGCCGATTGGACAGCATTGATGAAAGTGGGAACTACCAAGATCATGATGATGAGCAGTATGCCGAGGCTGAATTCTCGGCTTACTTTGCTGGTGAAGCGTAGTTTCCGCCGGGGAAAGAGAACCGTCTGCTGAATAATATCCATTGCAGGTTTGCCCAGTTCGACTACAGTTATCGCGGCGAGAGTTGCCATAGCGGGCGCTAAGATCAAGGTTAGCCGGACCAAGCTCGCGGCAAAGTAGAATCCTGTGACTCCGAAGATTATCAATAGAACATCGCCCTCGCGCAGTCGTTGGAATGCGAAGAAGAAGCCGAAGACTGCTAGAATTATCAGGCTTCCAAGTTCGAGGTACAGGCTCGCCCAAGTAGAGGGGCGATTCTCAGCTACTGATGCAACGAGTGGAATATTGCTCCTGACGAAGGGGTCGACCGTGGCGAGAAACTTTCCTTGGAGGAGTGACCCTGAGATGATCTTGGTGCTTACCAATCCAAAGAGGATCGCGGCTGAAGAGACAATGGTGACAACTAGGATGCTCAGCCTTCCTATGGTGGATGGGGCTAGTCTGGCAAGCTCCATCACGATTAGAAGACCCATGACTCCCAACAACGCGATAGTTGTGCTCTCGGTTAGAAACGCGTGTCCTAAGAGCGGGATTTCGGTCCCTATGTAGAGCATGAAGCCCAAGGTCATCCCGTAGGCGAGAAAGAGACGGGGTGTGTAGCGTCTCAAAACAACTAATGCCAAGGCGAACAAACCCAACACCTCGGCTGCGTAACGGAAACTTCCCCATGAGAACGACATGTAGATGAGGCTAATGCTCGACATCATGCTGTAGATGATCGTGCTCTTCAAACTCTTCCCGGGACTAACTGCTCGCATGAAAAAGAGGAAGGTAAGAATCATCGTCGGGACTCCAACCCCTTCATTGCGGAAGAACCCGAGCTCTGTACGGCTGATAAGGCTCGAACTGAAGGCTGCAAACAGAGCCGCGAACAGCCCGGCACTCTTTCCCCACAGGTCCTTTGCAAAGAAGTAGGTGGCTAAGACAGCGAAAGCGCCCAGTAAGACTGGACTGTAAACAGCAGCGTCGTAGAGGGTGATGTTAACACCAGTAGACTGAAAGAACTGATAGATCAGCACCCCAGTGAAGCCTGTCCCCGGGTAGCTTGTAGTGACGGGCGCACGCCCGAACGGGAACCATTCAGCAACATTGACGTAGCTAAACCATGACTGCCACCCGTTAGCAGTAATCTGTCGCATGTCGTTGAAGTTGAAGTAGGGGTCGAATTCCGAGATGTACGCTCCCCAACGAAGTGGAAGCAGGCGAACCAGTGAGGCTAGTACAAGTGTGAGGGAGAGGGTCGAATAGTGAAGAAATGATGCCCGGGAGATCAGACCAAAGTTTTTCCTTATTGCCCTGAACCGAGAGCCGATGCTTTCACGTGTCAGGCCTGCTCGGATCTCACCGAAGAAGCCTTCTGGTTCAACCTCCACTTCTAGCTAGCACTCTCTTCTAGGGTCTCGGAGTTACGAGGGAGCTGGCTCTTGCCTTTGACGTTAATATTCTTGTGGTTGAAGTTGTTTACAGGGCTCCTCCGGATACCTCTTGCGGGGAATTCGCCTTCCGGTACGTAGCACTCGTGGTACATGCTGCTCTAAAATGGAGTTGAGCCATTCCAAGAGTAGTTTTCCTATCCAGAAAAGGCTAGGCTGATGGCTTAGGGGGCTGATTCTCGTCTCTTGGCTCTCCTCTCAAGGTACGCGTAACCTAAGATGAAAGTCCACAATACGCCAAGACCAACCACGATCGAGGTCTCAATTCCTTGAAGGAAGTACAAGTGATTGAAGACGATGAGCCATAGCGATCCTAACAGTCCATAGTAGATGTAATTGTGCTGATGGCCGATTGCTCTCTCCGTGTACCCCCAAACTTGGACAGGCAATCCTACTGGAAGCTTCGCGATTGGAGCCAAGGCCAAGAATATCCAGCTAATCGGCGCCAGTACAATCAGCCAGTTAATACTCGCATTCCAAGGCGCTCGGAACAGCTGGAAAGTTCCGATCATTACGTAGGCGATGAAAACAGTGAGCCCTAAGAATTGGCTGATGTACCATAGGAAAGCTACGTCGATCAACGCCAACACGACTATCCATAGACGTCCATTGTATCTTGCTAGTCGTACTATTGGCACATTGATAACGTACCAGATCAAACCGTAGGGAACGTAGGAGAAATCAGGGTCATACCTGAGAAGCCTACGCAGGTTAGAGAGTCCGGGCAAAATATAGAACGGTATATCTTTTGGGATTGGACGCTTGAGAATCCAAACTAGCCGAAAAGCCGTGAGCGCGATGGTTGCGCCTACAATTTCCCAGGTCATGCGATTCCAAGCGGGCTCCTAAAGCGCGGAGAAACGGTTCTAGTACTCTTTGAAACTATTGGTTCCAGAATGAACAGTTTGCCAATTGAGATTCGAATCTCCTCCACCGGACGACCCTATGCCCTAAAGCTTTCTCGCATAGTCAATAAGGCTGAGTTCTCTCAAGCTTGAACGAACCTGTAGAGCACTGACACGTCCTAAAACAGTCAGCTGTCAGAGCTTATTACTTCTAGTTGCTCTAGCGTAAACCTTTCGATTCGTCCTGTCCGGAAAATAGTATGCTTCCCAAACCCTACCCCATCTCGCTCGGTAGGCAGTTGCAAAGTTAGGATGCAGTTCGAGGATGACAAGAATAACCGCATAGTAGAGCCTTCTCAGTCCTTTCGTCTGGTGAAGTTTCTCTCTCACTCTTGCGAATCTCAAGCCAAGATAGTACATTCGATGTTGCCTCCGTTCGAAGTTATGATAGCGTGGGTTCCACTCCGTTGTCTTTGCATTCGCGACGGTTAGACCGAATTTGTTTATCAAAGCGTAGAGAACATGTCTATCATGAACTTCCATCACACAGGTTGGTAGTAAGTCAGCCTCGAGCAAGCGAGCCTCGCATCCCTCGCAGTCCATTTTCATGAAGTCAAAGCTTAGGTTTAGCATTTCGATTCCAAAGGGGCTTCCGTAAACCTCAGCGTTCCATTTGTTGGCCCGCAGGTTGTCGCTGATTATTGTTGCCAATTCGGGGACTTGTTCAACACAGATTACACGTTTCACTCCATGGATAAAATAGAACAGCGCTGTCTCACCGCATCCAGCTCCTATGTCGAGGACGGTGGCTCCCTTCAGGCTAAAGGGAGGCAGATGGTACATCTTCCACTCCGGCCATTCATGGAAGATGATGTGAAAGTATTCCGGGTGAAGTTTGACTGTATATCTGCCAATTCTTAAATTGTAATACTTCGAGCTCGAACTGGTCAAGGTCCAGTTCCAGGTGACAAACATTTTCTTCAGAAACTGGTGTGGGAGTATTGCGGTGTTGGCGACCAAAAGGAATGGCTTGCCTGTCCTCGTCACTCGGATTCCCGTCGGCAGAATCAACGGCCAATCAACCGAATGAGGCTAGCGTTCATAGTCGCGCTTTGCATTCTAACGAAAGCATCGTGGAGCACTAGTTATGACTCCGCTCTGACCCTACTCCATTTTCGGCAATATCCACGATTTGCTCCTCAAACCTTTCTGGACTGAAGGGCTTTGCCTTTTGTGATATTTCCAGAGGATTGGTAGGTTCCTTTATGACCCTGCGAATGGTTGGAACGAGATCATCAACCGAATCAAAAGTCTCGCCTATACCTAGAGATTGTATTGTCTCCTCAGGACCGGTATGCCTAGCCACAATAGGGTAACATCCTGCGGATATCGCTTCAACAATGATCAGTGGCATCGCAATTTCGCCGCCTGTGTAGAGGTAGACCTTGCTTTCCTCGAGGAGATGAGGCGCCTGCCTCAGTGTAGTCTTGAAGTAGACCATATTTGCTGGAATCCTTCCCTCGATTTCACGTGCGTAAGCCTCCAAGCCTGGTTTCGTCCTTGCCAAAAGTACGAAACGGAATTCGGGCAGTCTTCTTGCAGCTTCAAGAAATATTTCCACTCGTTTCTCTGGAATTAGTCTAGTCACCTGAATTATCTGCTCTTTCTTTTGTCTCGGCTGAAACTGACTGCAAGGTGGAAGGATGAGGGAGGAATTCCTGTATCCGTTCCTTCTCAAACCTTCGAGAACACTCGGAGATAGCGCAAAGTACCAGTCAGGGCTCGGAGGTCTAACCTGAAGTATTTTTCTAAGAAAATTGTTCAACCCTCTTTTCGCGCTGACATACCCATGAGGTATTTTTTGTCTTGGAAAGGAACTAGACAAGTAGCTCGTGGAATACTCGAAAAGGTCTGTTCCTTGGTATATGAAATGATAAAGGGGAGAGGGAACATGGAAAAGCGACGATTGAGTGCAGAAAGTAACATCTGGGTCGATTTCACGAAATTTGGCTTCTGTCTTTCTAATGTCCTTGAAGTCTTTGATAATTGCTATTCCCGGAATAGATCTGTGGGAAGTATTCGACGGGATTTGCCGACATTCGCTCAAGATCTGGCCCATTCCAGGATAAACTTCGTCGGCCTTTGCAGGAATGTTGGCATCAGAATAGAGGGCTACTTTGTAGCCGGCTCGGAGAAGAGCTTGACAAACTTGTAGACAAAGCAATTCTCCGCCCATGTAAATCGATAGAACAGGGTGTATTACCAGAGCCTTCTTCACCAGGGAACCCCTCTGTTCTTTGAGCCGGCTGGAGCACCTTGTCTATTCAGTCGAGCTCAGCCTCGTTGTGTGAATTCAAGTCCCCAAGCCTAGCCTCGAGAGAACCTGAGGCGAACTCTCTCTCGCTAAAGCTTGACTCCACAATTCTTGCAGAAAATGGCTTCGGATGGATTGTCAGTCTTACAAGCTCTGCATTGATTCCGGTCGAATGCGGATCTGGGAATCGTGAACGTCTTACTCAATCCCGAGTAGAGGTTAAACTTGTCTCCGCGTTCGCATCGGAATCTTGAAACCCGATATTGCTGAAATCTCCACTCCCGCTCCGGCGGGCTCGACACCTCAGTCCCACATTTCGGACAGTTTATGCTCATAGATTCCCCCGAAGATTTTTCGATGTAAATCCGATATTTAAGATGACACCCAGTCTAAGGCGTCGGGATCGCTTTTACGGTGAGGCTTCTCAATCCACCAATCCTATTCTTGATCGAGTTCTCCAATTCCGTGACAACGGCATGCATCTGCCGGACCGTCATGTCCCCGTCAACTGCGACTTCCAAAACACCTACGATGAAGGGTCCAGCTCTTCTCAGCCGGAGCTCTTTGATACCCTTGACTTGGCTATTCGAGCGGATTAGTGACTCGATCTCCTTCGTGAGTTCGGGGTCGTGGAACGCATCCAAAAGAACGAGAGAAGATTCTCTCAACGCAACGTATGCCATTGTCAAGATGTAGAAGGCAATTAGCATACCGCCAATAGCGTCAGCACCCTGATGAAATCCGAGAGCGGTGATGAGAACGCTCCCAAACGCCAAGAACGACGAGGAGGCATCTTTTATCGAGTTCTTAGCATCCACTTTTAGCGACAGTATATTATGCTTCAAGGCGATGCGTCTCATCTGCAACGCACGATAGAGTGACACAAGTCCGGTAACTAGAAGGACCCCTAAAGCCGTGTAAGGAAGAGTGAGAGACTTCGGATTCAGAAGTGCTCTGTAGGACCTTACGAATATGAACGATGCAGCCGCAACCAAGGTAAGCGCGGCCAGGAGAGCTGTCAAGCTCTCAACCTTGTAATAACCGAACTGGAACCTCTTGCTCGGCCGCCTCCGGGCGAAATGCAAGCCTGTCCAGACGAAGAATGATACCGAAGCGTCCGACAACGAGTCGATACCGTCAGCGAACAGGGCTATACTTCCAGTCACCATGCTGAAGATAACTTCGACGATTCCCAGGGCCAAGAGAGTCCATACTGACCGCCCCGCTATACGCTCGCCAGCCGCGAATCCAGTAGGGTCGTCCTGCAAGTCGATCCTCTATTCTCTGACCAATCTCGAGGAGTCGAGTTGTTGGAAGGGGGTTTAGACTCCTTAGATTCTAACCTCCTCTGAGGACCTAGCTGATTTAAGACAAGTCTAGAAAATTAGCTGCAAGAGGTATCTGGTGTGATGGCGCCGGGGGTGGGATTTGAACCCACGAGGGCCTAAGGCCCATCGGATCTCCGCAACCAACAATCTGGCTTAGCAATCCGACGCCCTACCAGGCTAGGCGACCCCGGCCTACTATGCTCAGACAAAATGTTCGTCTAAATAACTGTTCAACTATACAAGATCCATTTCAACAGCTCTCGACCCTAGTAGAGTTCCCACAAACACGTTTGCAGGTCGGGTTTGGAGGAGGGGTAGAAACGGTCCTAGTCATGTCATAGCTGCCAAATAGGCAAGAGTCTTCAAAGCTGAAGACGTCTCCCTCCCTTCTTCAGGTAAGACTCCTTATGTCTGATGATAACTCCGAGGAGCAAGAGAGTGCGTAAGGGCATGCTACAACAGAGAGTTGTCGTATCACGGCGACTGAGCACTATGCTTATCATACTTTCCGCAGCATCGCTAGTATCGATATCGCCCAAGACTTTCCCCTCCGCTCATGCCGCAGGATTCGTCTACGTGAATCCTCCAATGACAGCAGTGGCAAGTGTCGGTACAGTCGTCACCGTAAGAGTACAAGTGGCCAGCGTGGACCCTTTCGATGGTTGGGATATTCAGGTCCAATCCAATCAGTCCGTGATCGATCCCACTTCTCTGTCAATACAAGGGAACACCCTCGCCGTCAATTACAGCGAGCGTTCTTGAGACGGTGAACTGCGTAAACGGGGTGAGTCATACTACAAGCCATTGTGACCGATCTGACGGACCGGGTATTGTGCACTCGGCAGCCATGAGGCAAGATGGTAGTCCACCGACCTATCCTGTTTACGGGCTGCTCTTTACAATAAACTATACAGTAGCTGGTTCGGGCTCGTACAGTCCCTTAGAGATCCGGAAAGCCATTATGACTAACGGCCCGAATCTCATCTTTGTAACAACCCGAGATGGAATCTATGGTATCCCACCGGGGCAGGGCTTCATGCTTGGAGCCTTCCCGGCTTCACTGAGCATATTCCTAGGGTCAAGAGCAAATGTCACACTGAATGTTTCAAGCCTTGGCGGCTACGCCGCAGAAGTTGATCTTGCTGTAGTAACCCCGCATCCCGGTCTCTTGGTATCTTTCAATGTGACTAGTACCGCATTATGGCCAAACCACCCCAGGAATGTGACAATGACCATCGCGACAGATAGCACTTATGAGGCCAGCTATTACACGATCACAGTGATGGCGACTAGTAACGGCCTTTCTCACACTGCCACGGTGTCAATATCCACGACGGGCAAGCCGGACTTCGCGATCAGCGCTTCGCCTTCAATTCTCAGAATCCATGCCACCAATTCGAGTAGTTCGATTATCTCATTGGATACTCAATTCGGGTTTTCGGGTCCAGTTTGGTTAAACCTAACTGTGCCGCAGGTTCTAGGACTGACGGCATCGTTAGGTGCAAGTGAGCTGACGATTTCGCCAGGCAATTCCGCAACGACAGTTCTTGATATTCACACGCCTGATTCGACCCTCCCATTTGTCTATCTGGTAAATATCACAGCGACTAGCCGGTTATCATCCCACGAGTTAACTATCGTAGTGACGCCCCCGTCGCCGGATTTCCGCTTCCTGCTAACTGGCTTGGAGTTCGTGACTCAACAGGGCCAGTCTCGCACGTTTACTCTAACAATGACGAGCATTGACTACTTCAGAGGCCAGGTGAATCTTTCTGCTTCATCCCTTCTCGGCGCTGAGGAAATATTCAGTCCCCCCTTTGTTGCTCTCGATTTCGGCATTTCGTCGGCCTCGAAAATGACCCTCGCGACTGATGTAAATTCAGGGCTGGGAAATTACAACGTTACCTTGACCGCACTTGGCACTACAATCTTGGGTGCTAATGTCACGCACGTTATAGTTATGATTGTGACCATTACTCCGCTTCCACTTTCAAATACAATACTAGGTCTCCAGCCGTTGACCTTCTTTGGTATCATCGGAGCGCTCTCGCTAGTTGCTGTTGTTGCGGCTGTTAGGAAGATTAGGAGGCTTAAGCATAGACAATTCTTGAGCTAACCGAAACCGCGACACAGGATCTGGTCAGGCACAGTTCTTTCTACCGTGCGAGCTTTGCGAAGTGCGTATCCCCTTGGTCTCGCTCGCCAACGTATAGGTCACGCTTAGTAAAGTTCGCGTCTTCTCGCTGTAAGGTTAGTGCCTATCTCCCCGATATCCTCTGAATATTCCGCAACCCGTTTGAGACTCTCCAAGACTAAACGGACAGCCACGACCGACGAGGGTCCCAATGATACTCATGGAACTTACCGGCTATTCCCTCCCGAATCTAGTAGCACGTAATCAACTATGTCTCCTCGGCGCTATTCCTTTCGAAATACCAAGCAGTATTGGTGCGAGCGGTTCCCGACCCAGGCGTTGTATATTCCGAGTGGAAGTAACCGCTTGTCATCGTGTAACCAGACTCTTTCGTCCTTCGGGACCCATGTCTTGGCCAAGGTTGTCAACGTTTCAAACGCGAGCGGGTAAAGCCGACCTTCTGAGAAAACGTTATTCGTCACAACCACCAAGTATCCTCCAACCTTCATGATCCCGTACACCTCATCAAAGATTTGCTTCTGAGCATCTAGGAATTCCTCGTAATCGCTAATGTTTCCAATATCCTCTGGATCTTCACTGTAGTTAGTGTCCAGTCCCTTCTGCTTCCGCTCGCGTTGCCGGAGGCTAGCACGTTTCAGCTGATTCCAGTAAGGGGGTGATGTGATACAGAAATCGACCTCCTGAACCTTGTTCTCATTCAATATCTCTTGCAAGCTACGGGAATTCCCTTGGAGTACTAGTTGCCGGGTTCCATCAGAGGGTGGAGCTTCTTCGAGCCTCGACCTGGCCATTGAGGCGTAGCGGGGATTGATCTCAACTCCGACCGCGTTTCGCCTTGCTGCTCTTGCTGCGAGAAGTGTGCTCCCGGTTCCTAGGAATGGGTCGAGGACCCACATGTTGGGTTTGGTGAAGAATTCCACAAACTCGCGGACAAGCGTCTCGGGAAAGCCGGCGGGATGAATGAGCTTCGTCCTATCTCGGGGCGGCGGGCTGTGTTTGAACCAAGACTTTGTGAACTTGATCCATTCTTTTCCCGAGAGATCGTTTAGTCGGTTTACTGGTCTGCGTTTCTTGCTAAGTTCGGCTTTGGACGACAAGAGTTTTATCGGCGTCCTCGCGATAGAAACTAGGTTTATTAACGGGTTTCCGGCTGCGGTACTTTTCACCTGTGGTAGGTCGGACCCTAAGCCGTCCCCGCTCCCGAGGTAGCTACTAATAATTGGTAAAGAAGCAAGACAAGGAGAAGGAACTCTCTTATGACGTATTCAAGCACGAACTTGTCCCCAAACACGTCCTGCTCAAGCCTGAAGAAGCGAAAGACATCCTAGGCCGTTATCATATCAAACCATTTCAGTTACCCTACATAAAATCGAGCGACCCTGCCGCGCGGACGATTGGCGCGAAACCCGGCGACATCATCAAGGTCATCCGGAAGAGCGCGACCGCGGGAGAATCCGACTTTTACAGATACGTTGTGGAAGATTTTTGAAAACAAAGCTCCCTGAGGGAAATTGAATGGCCGTAACAACCCAACAACTCTGGAACCTATCCAAAGAGTTCATCAAGGACAGCGGCCTGGTCCGCCAACACATCGATTCTTACAACGACTTCGTCGAGAGAGGACTTCAAGCCATCGTTGACGAGGTCGGAGAACTACCGATAGAAATCGGAGATTATCCACTAAGGATCAAACTTGGCAAGATAGAGATCGGAGCACCCCGAGTAATAGAAGTAGACGGCACAGAGAGGTCGATCTATCCCGCCGAAGCAAGAATTCGAAACCTAACCTACGCAGCGCCCCTCCACATGGAAATGATCCCCGTAATCGGGGAACGTGAAGGACAACCCGAAATGGTCTACATCGGAGACCTACCTGTCATGCTCAAATCAAAAATCTGCCTACTCTCCAAACTCTCGTCTGACGATCTAGTAGGCGTTGGCGAAGATCCGCTTGACCCCGGAGGCTACTTCATAGTAAATGGGTCAGAAAGGGTCATAGTTGCACTCGAAGACCTGGCTGCGAACCGTATACTCGTAGACATCGAACACACTGGTGTCAACCCAACCTACAAGGCCAAGATATTTTCCACAACAGTTGGTTTCCGAGCCCGAATTGAAGTCGCCCTGAAAAGCGATGCAGGAATCTACGTGACGATGCCCGGGATTCCGAGCGACATCCCCCTGATGATCCTGATGAGAGCTCTTGGCTTCGAGGAAGATGCGAAGATCGCAGAGCTAGTCAGCACTGATCCAGACATACAGGACGAGCTTGAAGCATCGTACGAAAAGTCATTGGAAGCTAACAATAGCCACGATGCCCTTCTCTATCTGGGTAACCGTCTAGCCCCTGGGCAGGTTGACGAGTACAGGCTGAAGAAAGCTGAGTCCGTCTTGGACCGAAACTTCCTACCGCACCTCGGCAGGCTACCGTCCGAACGAAGAGAAAAAGGCCTCTTCCTCACAGAAATCGCCGCTCGTATCATAGAGGTCAAGCTTGGAAGGAGAAGCCCCGATGACAAAGACCATTACGCAAACAAACGGTTGAAACTGGCCGGCTCACTCCTAGCGGAGCTTTTCCGAATATCCTTCCGAAACCTTACCCGCGATCTCAAGTATCAGCTTGAGAGGATAACTATCAGACGACACATAGAATTCTCGATCGCGAACGCCATACGGCCTGGAATAATCACCGAAAGAGTTCAGCATGCGATAGCAACGGGAAACTGGGTAAGGGGAAGAATCGGAGTAACGCAGCTATTAGATCGAACAAACTTCGTAAGCACGCTAAGTCATCTCAGAAGGCTGCAGTCACCCCTCAGCCGCAGTCAACCCAACCTCGAAGCTAGAGACCTTCACCCGACACATTATGGAAGGCTCTGCCCCGACGAGACCCCTGAAGGATCGAACTGCGGGCTTGTGAAGAACCTCGCCCTCTCCAGCAGCATCTCTGTTGGAGTCGAACCACGTGAAATGGTCGACAAACTGCGCAGAATGGGCGTGGTCATGATTGAGGAATCCGACAAGAAACTCAGAGCCACAGGGGGTAAGGCTATAGTCGATGGGATATTGGCCGGATATTCCAAAGATCCCGAAGCGCTTGCCCGAGAACTCAGAGAATACCGGCGTGAAGGAAAACTAAGCTCTGAGGTGAATGTCTCATTCCATCCTCCAGAAGCACAGGGAGGGCGCCCAGATTTGCATGTCAACTGTGACGCAGGAAGGGTCCGACGCCCATTGATCGTAGTTGACAGTGGCAGACCGCGGCTTACCGAGAATCATCTCATCCAACTCGAACAGGGACGAATCAACTGGCAGGATCTAGTAAGGTCAGGCGTCGTAGAGATGCTTGATGCAGACGAAGAAGAAAACGCTCTCATTGCGATGTATGAACATGACCTCCGAAAAGATCACACACATCTTGAAATCGCCCCATATGTAATGCTTGGAATTGCTGCGAGCCTAATCCCATTCCCCGAGCACAACCAGTCCCCCCGAAACGCATACGAATCAGCAATGGCAAAACAAGCCCTAGGCGTATTTTCGACCAACTTCTTCACGAGAGTGGACTCGCGATCCCACCTCTTGCATTATCCACAGACACCGATTGTCCAGACGAAGCCCATGGAAGTCTTCAACTATCTCGAACGTCCCTCCGGACAAAACGTCGTCGTAGCCATTCTATCCTTCCAAGGCTACAACATGGAAGACGCAATCATAATCAACAAGTCCTCCGTTGATAGAGGCCTCTTCCGCTCTACATTTTACCGAATTTACGAGGCTGAAAGCAGACAGTACCTAGGAGGACTACGCGACAAGTTCGAAATTCCAGAAGCAGGAATCAGAGGATACCGCGGCGACCGCTACTACCGACTCATCGAGGAAGACGGAATCATCTCCCCTGAAGCAGAAGCCACCGGCAATACCGTTCTCGTAGGAAGAACAAGCCCACCGAGATTCATGGAAGAATACCGAGAGTTCGAAGCAAAAGGCCCAACGAAACGAGACTCTTCAGTAACGATGAGACCCTCAGAACAAGGAACCATAGACCAAGTGTTCGTTACCGAATCCATCGAAGGAAGCAAGCTCGTCAAGGTCAAAGTAAGAGACCTCCGCGTCCCCGAACTAGGCGACAAGTTCGCGTCACGCCATGGACAAAAAGGAGTAATCGGGCTCCTTGTACCCCAAGAAGACATGCCTTTCACAGTCGACGGGGTCGTCCCCGACGTTATCATCAATCCCCACGCCATACCCTCGAGGATGACCATCGGACAGTTCGTAGAAACACTTGGCGGAAAACTAGCATCGCAAATGGGAGAGATAATGGACGGAACAGCCTTCGAAAACATTGGACCCCAAGCCATAGGCGACATGTTGTCCAAGCTCGGCTTCCAGAAGAGCGGACGAGAACCCCTCTACAACGGGATTACCGGGGAACGGCTCGCCGCAGAACTGTTCATCGGAGTCGTCTACTACCAGAAACTCCATCACATGGTCGCCGACAAGATGCATGCCCGAGCCAGAGGCCAAGTCCAGATGCTCACCCGCCAACCTACTGAAGGCAGAGCCAGAGGAGGAGGATTACGATTCGGAGAAATGGAGCGAGACTGCCTCATCGGACACGGAGCATCAGCCCTACTCCGCGACCGTCTGCTAGAAGAATCTGACAAGTACATAGCCTACGTCTGCGAGACATGTGGCACTATCGCCTATCACGATATCAAACAGAACAAGTACATCTGCCGGATCGACGCTGAGAAAGCTGTCATCTCTCCAGTGGCGATATCCTACGCGTTCAAACTTCTAGTTCAGGAGCTCATGGCTCTTGGAATCGCACCCCGACTGAATCTAGAGGAGAGGGCATAACCATGGCACTCGCAACAATGGAAGAAGCTCAAAAGATCATCCAGAGCATACGATTCACTCTATTATCGCCATCAGAACTTCGAAAGCTATCCGCCGTGGAAGTTCAAGCCGCGGACACATACGATGAGGACGGAGTCCCCATTGTGTCAGGGTTAATGGACGGCCGACTCGGGACCCTCGAACCCCGTCAAAAATGCAAGACCTGCGGCAACACTGCCTCAGCATGCCCAGGACACTTTGGCCACATAGAACTCGCTGAACCCGTTATCCACGTGAGCTTTGCCAAGCTCATTCACCGTCTTCTCTCAATTACGTGCAGAAACTGCGGCAGAATACTTCTAAGCGAAGAGAAGATCGAGAAATTCAGATTACGTCACGCAGACCTCAAACAACGACTCAACACTGTCCCAGACGCTTTCCTAGACGAGATCATCAAGGACGCCAAGAAAGCCCAGCAGTGTCCTCACTGCGGACAGAAACAATACCCGATCGAGCATGGCAAACCAACTACATTCCACGAGATCGTAGCTGAAGGAGGCGCAGTACGCCTAACACCAAGCACGGTCCGCGAAAGGCTTGAGAGAATTCCTGACGATGACCTGATACTTCTCGGAATGGACCCTAAGGCGGCTAGGCCGGAGTGGGCTGTCCTACAGGTCATGCCTGTTCCTCCCGTCTCGGTACGGCCTTCCATAACTCTTGAGTCCGGCATAAGGTCGGAAGACGATCTGACCCACAAACTCGTCGACATCATAAGGATCAACCAGAAACTGCGCGAAGCCCTTGAATCAGGGGTTCCGATCAACATCATCCAGGAACTGCATGAACTCCTCCAGTATCATGTAACCACCTACTTTGACAACGAAGTCTCAGGTCTCCCACCAGCGAGACACCGATCAGGAAGAGCACTGAAGACCCTTGTTCAGCGATTGAAAGGAAAGGAAGGAAGATTCAGAGGTAACCTGTCAGGTAAGAGAGTTGACTTCTCAGCCCGAACAGTCGTGTCCCCGGACCCGAACCTAGACATCAACGAGGTAGGAGTACCGCTCGATGTTGCAAGCCGACTGACGATCCCAGAGAAGGCCACCGATTACAATCTCGACGAGATGAAGAGACTCATTGCTAACGGCCCTGACACCTATCCTGGATCACTGTATATCGTTCGTCCCGATGGACGAAGAGTCCGACTCGAATTCGTCACAGACAGGAAAGTTGTGGCAGAAGCCCTGCAGCCAGGTTTCGTCGTCGAGAGACATCTCAGAGACGGTGACATTGTGCTCTTCAATCGGCAACCCAGCCTTCACAGAATGTCCATAATGGCACACCGAGTAAGGGTGCTTCCGTACAAAACCTTCAGACTCAACCCGACCGTATGCCCCCCTTACAACGCGGACTTTGACGGTGACGAGATGAACTTGCATGTCCCGCAAGGAGAAGAAGCCCGAACGGAAGCGCGTCTGCTCATGCAGGTGCAAGACCAGATTCTCTCTCCAAGATACGGCGGGCCGATCATTGGAGCAATTCGGGACTCACTGACCGCCGCTTTCCTCCTCACTCAGAAATCGACGCTTCTAGATCGCCCAACTGTCTCGAAGCTTCTAGCGGCCGCTGGCTTCGAAGGACCCATGCCAGAACCCGCAGTGACAAAGCCCGAAGAGAAATGGACCGGGAAGCAGATTTTCAGCATTGTACTCCCGAAAGGCTTCAACTTCGTTTCGAAATCCAACCTTTCAAGCTACTACAAGTGCGCCGATTGCGACAAGGGCGTCCTCCACGACTGCCCCTACGATGCCTTCATCGTGATCAAGGACGGCGTTCTAGAACAAGGAGTAATCGACAAGGCTTCCATCGGCGCTGAAAAATCAGAGAGCCTCTTCCACCGCATAGTCAAAGACTACGGAGCCGAGGAGGCAAGGACGTTTCTCAATGCGGTCACAAAGCTTCTCGATCGGTACATGGTGCTTCGAGGCTTCACCTACGCGTTCGACGAACTGGAAATCCCTCCAGCGACTAAGGACAAGATCGCGAAAGCCATCGCCAAGGCGGAAGAAAAGGTCAACGAATACATCGACAGCTACCGCAAGGCAACCCTGGAACGATTGCCAGGGCAGTCATTGGAGGAATCATTGGAGCTCTACATTATGAACGAGCTCTCGAGAGCTCGAGATGTAGCCGGCGACTTCGCCGACCAATACTTCCAGATGGACAACAGCGGCGTGATCATGAGCAGGGCCGGAGCTCGAGGCTCAACACTCAACATATCCCAGATGACCGCAAGCGTCGGCCAACAATCGATCCGCGGAAAGAGAATTCTTCGGGGATATCGCGGCAGAGCATTATCCTTCTTCAAATCCGGAGACGCCGGAGCAGCGGCTCGAGGATTCGTCTACAACTCCTACCGGGACGGGCTTGAACCCATCGAGTTCTTCTTCCATGCAATGGGAGGAAGAGAAGGGCTGGTAGACACAGCTGTAAGAACCCAACAAAGCGGATACATGCAACGACGCTTAATCAACGCCCTGGAACATCTCAGAGTAGAATACGATTCGACCGTCAGGGATTCCCGCGGCAACATAATCCAAATCCGCTACGGAGAAGACGGTGTCGACACGGCGAAGAGCGATCACGGGAAGGCTGTCAACATTGATCGACTGATAGAACGCATCCGGCTTACAATGAAAAAGGGGACCGCCGCGACCAAGGAATACGTTGAGGATGAGGTCGACAAGGCGAACAGTACTCTCTCACCCTTGATACTCAACAAGCTACGGCAGAGCCTGGTAAACGCGAAGCTGCCCAAGCCGGCGGTAGATGAGACCGTATTGGAGGCTATAGAGAATTACAAGCGTGCTCTGGTGGAGCCCGGCGAAGCTGCAGGAATAGTCTCCGCCCAATCCATCGGCGAACCCGGTACACAGATGACGCTTCGAACCTTCCACTTCGCAGGAGTCCGAGAACAAAACGTCACTCTAGGACTTCCAAGACTCATAGAGATCGTGGACGCGCGCAAGATCCCCTCCACTCCAAACATGACCGTCTACCTGGACGCGAAGCACCGAGCTAGCAGAGAGAAGGCTCAGGAAGTAGCCACACTTCTTACCCACGCTACGTTAGGGGACATTGCCAGCACATTCGAGTCCGACGTCACACGGATGAGGGTCGATGTAAAACTAAACCCGCAAGCTATGAGAGAAAGAGAGATCACAGTCCAAGACGTACGGGATGCAGTGAAGCCGCCGAACTGCGAGGTCAAAGTCGAAGGATACCACGTGGAGATCAGATCGAAAGAACTTGAGATCCCTCAGTTCAGACGATTGACCGGCAAACTACTCGTCTATCACGTCAAAGGCTTGCCAGCTGTCAGAAGAGCTCTCGTTATCGAGGAGAAGGGTGAATGGATCGTCAGAACCGAGGGATCGAGCCTCGCCTTGGCCTTCGAAGTCCCGGGTGTTGACACAAGCCGAACAGTCAGCAACAACATCAACGAGACGGCCGTCGTTCTCGGGATCGAGGCAGCCCGCAACGTAATAATCAAAGAAGCCCTAGGGGTATTGGAGGAACAAGGACTCGATGTGGACATTCGACACGTGATGCTCGTAGCCGACATGATGACCTCGTCAGGCGAAGTTCTCCAGGTCGGACGCCATGGTGTCAGTGGAGAGAAGGCAAGCACACTTGCCAAGGCAGCCTTCGAGATCACAATTCCGACCATCGTAGACGCGGCGGTGAAAGGAATCGTAGACACTCTCAGGGGCGTTGCGGAGAACGTGATCGTCGGTCAACAAGTACCAATGGGAACAGGACTGATAGAGGTCTCGATGTCAATGTCGCGGAAGGGGAGTAAGTAGACACAGTTGGACGTGAACAAGCAGATTCGTATGGCCGTCAAGACCGGCAAGGTCGAGTTCGGAAGCAAAGTCGCACTTTCCAGCGCTTCCCTCGGAAGAGCTAAACTTTTGATCCTTGCAAGTAATTGTCCAGTCGATTTTCGCGAGAACATCGTCTATGACGCGGAACAGTCAGAGGTTCCAGTCTATGTTTTTCAGGGCAGCAGCCTCGACCTAGGTGCACTCTGCGAGAAACCTTTCCCTGTCGCATCAATGGTCGTTAGAGAACCTGGTGATTCTGAGGTCCTGAAGCTGGCTGAGAACAAGTGATGCTTCAGCCCAAGATCAAGTTAACCAGTGAAGAGATGAAGTACATGGCTCTCTTCGAGAGCACCACAGGAGCGACCACACAGGACTGCGTGATCGACGAGAAATTGGGACGGATCATCTTCGTAGCAAAGCCAGGCGACATGGGACTTGCTATCGGCAAGGGCGGGAAAAACATCAACCAGTTGCGCCGCATGACAAGCCGGCAGATCGAGGTAGTGGAGTATGCGGAGACTCCCGAAGGCTTAATCCGGAATAGCTTATCGCCAGCGAGGATCAAGGAGATCCGGGTAACAGAAAGGCCGGACAAGAAGATCGTAGTCGTTGAAGTAGACGCCCAGGACAAGGCGATCGCGATTGGGAAAAACGGCCGGACCATCGACAAGACACGTCTGCTTGTGAAGAGATACTTCGACATCGACCACGTGGTCGTCCAGTAAACCAGGGATTCTCGAACTATTTTCAGCATCGGTAATCTCGGGATACTTTCGGGGTACTCCGTTTCTCCCTCTCATGCGGCGCGAGGGTCGGTCGCTAAGACCCCCTATTTTCTAAAAACCATTTCCTGTCTGGCACTGATAACAGGCGAGCCAAGGTGATCAGGGCGTAAATCCGGTTCGGATGGCCTGGCAGAGCAGACGACAATTCCGAACGAATTTCGGGAGAGTTCATGGAGGGTTTCCAGAATCGAGATCAGGGCTGATAATGGGGGATTTCTTTTTCCGATTGGTTGGCGTCAATCTAAAAAGCAACCCAGCGACCCCGCTATCGTCCAGTACACGGTGGATGAATGGCTAAAGCATCTAGAGGGCTGTTCGCAGCCCAGAAGCTCCGGAAGAGGCGTAAAGAGTTCAGGTGGGCCTATGCGCCGTACAAGCGACGAATGCTGGGCTTGGACTACAAGTCAGACCCCCTCCAAGGAGCGCCACAAGGAAAGGCCATTGTCCTAGAGAAGGTCGGCGTAGAATGCCGACAACCAAACAGCGCCGTCCGCAAATGCGTCAGAGCCCAGATCATAAAGAACGGAAAGACCGTCACCGCGTTTCTCCCAGGCGACGGAGCGCTAAACTTCATCGACGAACACGATGAGGTCGAGATCGAGGGCATCGGTGGTGCGGAAGGTAAAGCGTACGGCGACCTTCCAGGAACCCGTTACCGCGTCTTCACAGTCAACGGTGTCAGCCTTGACGCGCTGTTGAAGGGGAAGAAAGAGAAACCCCGCCGCTAGTCTCATTGATAAAGAAGGATTACAGGCATCGTCTATCTCCGTTAGACTTGTCCGTGTAGGTTCGGTACCAATTCACTTATCTTTTTGAGTAAGAAATGTCCAAACGGCTTTAGTAACCATCGCTAATACGCTGAGAATTCCCGGAGACATGAAAACAAAATGGCACTCGTATGGGGCGCAGTATGCACCGACTGCCAAATACTCGCAGTAGAGAACTGCCCCCACTGCAGCAGAGACCTGTGCGAAAAGCACAGCACACAGCACGAATGCGACCGGCTCAAAGCCCGAAACTACGAAGTAGCCGGCTAACCATAAACCGCCTATCTCTTGAACAAGAACGAGGTTTCTCCAGCTGAGAGAATAGCTGGCGATTTTGACTCAATCGGTCGCGGTCGCGACCGAGGGCCGACTTGACGAGCTGTATTTTCTCCTAAAATCCCTCAGCCCCATCTCCTCTCCGAACAAGACAACTTGATCTTCTGATCGTCGTTGGTAAAAGGGAAGCTTGACGATCTCGGCTCGGACCCTATGGTCTCGAATTCCCACGCTAAATGTCTCTCCGATCGCGGAGTGCGACGGAGGAACATAGCCCATCCCAATCCCAACGCTTAACGTCGGAGAAAATGTTCCGCTCGACACCTTGCCAACCGCTTCAGTATCTGCAAAAATGTCTTGGCTTTGACGCGGGATCCCTTTCTCCTTCATCTTGAAACCAATTCTCACTCGGCCAGGCCCTTTTTCCTTCAAGCGCATGATCGCATTCTTGCCCACAAAATCCGTCTTCTCCAGCCGAACAACCCAGTTAAGCTTCGCTTCAACCGGAGAAGTGTTCTCGTCAATATCATTCCCATAGAGGCACATTCCTGCTTCAAGTCTCAAAACGTCTCTAGCGCCCAACCCGACCGGAGAGATCCCTAACTCTCTACCACCCGACAACATCTTCTGCCAGACCTTCACCGCACTTGATGGTTCCTTCACGCTGGTATTCCAGACGTAGATCTCGAAACCATCCTCACCCGTATACCCGCTGCGTGTGAGGAGGCATGGAATCCCAGCAACCTTCACATCCCTGGTACCATACCTTTCGACCTCTTCGAGCTTGACACCAGACACATTCCAGAGGACCGTACCTGCCCGAGGACCCTGAACCGCGAACATGGCAACATCATCGGAAACATCGGAAATGGTCACATCGCTTCGCGCCTTGTTCTTGAGAAGCCAAGTCCAATTCTTGTCACGGTTACCCGCGTTGTAAACGACAAGATATCGCATGTTGCCGATTCTGAAGATAGTGAGATCGTCCATAATTCCACCCTTAGGATTGCAGAGGAGAGAATACTGGCCCCTTCCGACGGCGAGCTTAGACACATCGTTTGTCGTAAGCTGGTTGAGGAATGACTCGGCCCCTTTTCCTTCCGCTAGAACACGTCCCATGTGGGAGACATCGAATATTCCACAGCTGTTTCTAACGCTGCGGCATTCCGGGATTATGCCCTCGAACCAGACCGGAAGGTCGAAACCCGCATACCCGACGATGTTACCATGCTTCTTGTGGTACTCGTAGACATGGGTTCTTCTCGCCAAAAGTCAACGACTCGTAATCCGCTGGTGGTTGAGTGGTGGTAGAAAAAAGAATGCGAGGAAACTACGGCCCAGGGACGGGAGTCTCGGGAATAATCTTCAGGTTCTCAGTATCAAACCCTAGCTTCTTGCCGCACTTTGGGCAGTACCCCCCGTTGCGCTGAATGATCTCGCCAGGGGTCTCTAGTTCAAGCCCTGTGTAGAGGAGTTCGCCGCACTTGGAGCATAAGATTCTCTGCGGACACAAACCGGTGCGGAAGCCTCGTGACGTCTCATGACCAAGCGCGCTATAAAAACGGTTTCAGAGTCGCGCTTACACTTGGGAAAGCAGGGCTTATAATCGGCCGTGCCCACTCACCAGCTTGACAACGTGGACCAGCGATGGGTTTCAGAACAGGACTCTTCAAACTGAAGAGATCCCTCAACAACCTGGCATTCCGGATGAGCTTTGTGAAACTCGCACCTGGATCAAGCAGGCCATTACTGCCTGTGGCCTCGTTTCTGATCCTCGCTTTCACCGTCTTTGTACTCGCTGGCGGACTGTTCGTCCTAGTCGGTGCTGGCACATCAGTCAGCCTCTTGAACGTACAGCAAGGCCTCGGATTCGTCTACCCGCACGACATCAACAACCAGACTCCAGCCGAAGGAGTGTTCATAGGCCTGCTCTACGGGCTGGGAGTCGTAGGATTGTACATGATGTTCATGAGCACACGGAACGCCTACCGGCCCAACAGGGCATACGGGTTTCTAGGATTCGGCATGCTCCTAAGCTTCGTCTTCATGGCCACAGCATACTTCGTACTATACCAGAAACTCATGTAGTATCACCGCGAACCAGTGACTATTTTCCGGTTCTGCAGGCTAGCCTACTGAAAATCCTTGTAGGCCGCGTTCCCTGTTTGGTCGATGAGAGCTAGGTTGAGCCTTAGAACATTCACGTAGGGAGTGCCGAAGATCCAGAAAGCGCCCTCTTCATTCTGGATAACGATCTGTTGAAGCCTGTCAGCTGAAATGCCGGCGGCAGAAGCAATCCTTGGTATCTGTGAATACGCATCCTGGACAGTAATGTCCGGGTCAACCCCCGAAGCAGAATCGTTTCGCGGATGGAAAAAGATGGGCAGGCTGAAATTCTGAGCGATAAGACTCGAGCCTACGGTCTTGCCATGGAATTGGACTAGGCTTCCATTCGCCTGGGATGGGAAGATTAGCTGGGCAAAGCCTGTTATGACAAGAGGAAACACTAGCCCGCATAGTACTAGCGAGATTACTGCCAATCTTATCGCAGGACCATAGTTTTGACGGAGTTCTCCCTTTATGTTCAACATGGTTTTCTCTCCTAGAGCAATGATATTGCCACGTCTATCAGCTTGATTCCAACGAAGGGAATGATTACTCCGCCAATCCCATAGATCATCGTGTTCTTCAGGAAAAGAGTCATTGTCCCTGAAGGCTTGAACGTGACTCCCCTCATCGCCAGGGGAATTAGGAGAGGAATGATGATCGCGTTGAAGATGAGGGCCGAGAGAACGGCCGTGTTCAGGCCGAGCCCGAGAACGTTCAATGCCTTTAGCTCGGGAACAGTTGATGCGAACAACACGGGCATTATTGCGAAATATTTCGCGACATCGTTCGCGATGCTGAACGTTGTCACAGCACCGCGGGTCATAAGCAACTGCTTGCCGAGCATCACTACTTCTATGATCTTGGCCGGGTTGGATTCCAGGTCGACCATGTTCGCGGCCTCCTTCGCGGCCTGGGTTCCAGAATTCATTGCTAATCCCACGTCGGCCATCGCTAGCGCGGGGGCATCATTTGTCCCGTCTCCTATCATCGCGACAATTCTCGTCTCGGCCTGTTCCCGTTTGACGATGTCGTACTTGTCCTCGGGTTTCGCCTCTGGTTGGAACTCGTCAATTCCGACTTCGGCAGCTATGCTCTTAGCGGTGAGCGGTTGGTCGCCGGTGATCATGACTGGTCTAATGCCCATCACCTTAACCGCCATTATCTTCTCCTTGATATCGGGTTTGAGAACATCTCTCAATCTCACGATTCCGATTGCTTCCCGATTCCTTGAGAGAGCCATAGCAGTGTCTCCGGCAGCAGATATTTTCTGAACGATCGTGTCGTAGTTAGCCGGAACAGACTTGACAATTCTCTTGATGGCATCAGGGGCGCCTTTGATGATCTCTGTCTCGTCGGATCCGATCGGGACGCCGCCCTCCACGTGGGGTTCGAATTTTCTCCTCAGTCTTCCTCTCTCTCTGCCCGTCCCGCCGCTCTTGGGAAGCATGAATCCAGTTCCTCCAGCGAGTTTGACACCGCTAGTTCGGGTGCTTGCGCTGAACTCATAGACCTCGGACGCGTCCAGAGAGTTCATCTCTTTCGGAACAAACCCATTCTCATAGGCTAGCCTGATCATGCTTCTACCCTCGGGAGTATCATCATGCCACGAGGATAGGAAGGCGGCTTCCCCCACATCTTTCTCGGTGAATCCAGGAAAAGGCAGAAACTCCACCGCCTGCCTATTACCGACCGTTATGGTCCCGGTTTTGTCGAGAAGAATGACGTCAGTATCACCCGCGGTCTCGACAGCACGACCAGATTTTGCAACTATCTTTTCCTTGTATAGCCTAGAGATGCCTGACAATCCTATCGAGGGAAGCAGTGCTCCTATCGTCGTAGGGAGGAGGCAGACATAGAGCGCTATCAGCACTGAAAGGTCCGCTGCAAGGCTCAGAACCAGAGACATGCCTAGCAGAGCTCCGATGAGGATCGTGAAAATCGCCGTGAGCCCTATCAGGACAATGGTTACGGCTTGCTCGTTCGGAGTCTTCGGTCTCTTAGAGGACTCCACCATTCTAATCATCTGATTGATGAAAGTCTCATCAGGGTTGACTGTAACCTTCGCCGTGAGCGTGTCGCTGAGAACTTGCGAGCCCCCGATCACATCGTCTCCCGGTGCTTTTCGGACCGCGGTGGACTCTCCAGTTAGGAGCGATTCGTCAACCATGGCTATTCCCTCCAGGACCTGTGCGTCGATTGGAATCGTGTCATTTTTCTCTAGAAGAATTAGGTCGCCTTTGCGAAGTTCTCTGGAAGGAGTTGGAACGATTCGTCTAGAACCTGCCTCAATGAGGATCTTCTTGCTTGATACTTCCATTTCGAGTCTTCGAAGGCTGTTGGCAGTGTTCTTCGCCTGGCTCTCTGCGAGAGCGTCGGACAGAGTGCTGAACCATACCGTAATCAGAAGAATCAGGGCAACCTCCACGTAGAAGAATTGGAGGGATACGTTTGCGAGTCTGGGGAACCCTTCCGGGTAGATCGCCATCGCTACTACGATGAAGAATGTGATCTCCACGAGCAGCATCACCGGGTTGGCGACTAGCCTTAGCGGGTTTAGGCGGACCAGCGAGTCGATGAGCACTTTCCGGGAAACCAGCGTCGGTCGCCGGACGGACATCATCTTGCTGATTCTGGTTGACATGATTTTGTCCTAGAATCCGTTTACACGTCCTTGGAAGAATCCTAGAATCGGGCCCAGTGCGAGGAACGGGAAGAACGTGAGGAGGACGAGGACAAGTATGCTTCCTACAAGGATCAGCGCGAAGAGGGGACTGTCCGTCCTCACGCCGGCTTCTGTTGTGAGCCTCTTTCTATTGATCATAGATCCGCCCAACGCGAGCAATAGCCCAATCGGTGTGAAGCGTCCCAGAAACATGACGATGGCTGTTGAGATGTTGAAGAATGGCGTGTTGGCTGTTGCCCCGAGAAAATCGCTCCCGTTGTTCGCAGCGGCGGAGGTGAATTCGTAGAAGATCTTAGTGAACCCGACAGAATTCGTCCCGACCCCGATAGCGCTGGCAGCCCCGGTCGAGTAGGCGAGGACTGTTGGAATGAGGACGATTACCGGGTGGACGAGAAATGCGATCATTACCAGCTTGACATCTCGGACGGTTATTTTCAGCCCCAAGTACTCAGGGGTCCGACCTGACATTAGCCCGACGATGAAGACTGTGAGAACGATGAACATGACCATGTACATCACTCCCACCCCCTTCCCGCCAGGAGTTGCCTGGATCAGCATTCCATTGAAAGCCGTCAGTATGACGAGTGGGTTCAGGCCCGATAGAGATGCGTTGAGCGAGCCGGTGGTTACTGCTGTCGTGACGACTGTCCAGAATACTGAGAAGAAGCCTCCGAACCGGACCTCTATCCCCGGGCCCACCACCGGAAAGTTAGGCGTGAAGGCGATCAAGAGGTCAAGGGCAAAGAGGGCGTAAGCACTCCAGAGGATAGGACGAGTCTCTCGCTTCTTGCCAATCAATTGGCCGAATACGAAACAGAGCGATGTGGGAATTAGAAGCATCAAGAAGATCTGGAAGATGTCGGATGCAGGGCTCGGGTTCTGGAATGGATAGGCTGAGTTCGCTCCAAAGTATCCTCCGCCGTTTGTGCCAAGTTGCATGATACCAACGAGAGAGGCGACTGGTCCAACCAAGATAGTTTGGGTCGCACCCTCAACCGTATGGGTGATGCTCTGATATCCTGTTAGAGTTTGAGGAACTCCAAGGCCGACGAATACCATGGAAGCCAGGAAGCATAGAGGGAGCAGTATTCTTGTAAGAGATCTTGTGAAGTCTACGTAGAAGTTACCCAAGTCCTTCGAGTGAGTGATGAAACCTCGAATCATTGCGACAGCAACGCATATTCCCGTGGTTGCGCTTGTGAACTGTAGGAACTGGACGGCCATCATCTGGCTCAGATACGAAAGGCCCGGAAACCCCGGCGTCAATGATGTGCAGTTCGGCAGTTGCTTGCAGATTCCTTCACCATTGTAGTGTTGCAGGTTGGTATTGGTACCGAAACTAATGGCCTGCATGAACGCCAAGTCCCATGAGAGACCCGGAAAACCCTGAGGGTTCAATGGAAGCACACCTTGAAACGAGAATATGACGAATGCGATTGCCATCTGGAAGATGTTGACAATGAGTGCAGTGAGGAAGTATTCTTTCCAGCCCATTCCGCGAGCCGGATTTACGCCGACGAGCCGATAGACTCCTCTCTCGACGGGATTGAGGAACTTGTCCAGTCGGCTGGGGGCTAGGGTGAAAACTCTAGTAATGTGAGGAGCTAGGAGGCGACCCGATAGGATGGCTATAACTAGAATCGCGAGGAGTATGAATAGATTGCTCGGGTCGATCAGCCGCTAACAGCCTCCATAGAACGGACTCAGAGTTCAAGGGAGGTTAATCTATTTCCGGTGACTGTAAGAAGCCGCCACGGCAGGAGTCGAGCTCAAAATATCACCGTTGGACCCGGAGCCCTTGTGGGTTTTTAGAACGATCGAGCTTACAGTACTCTTGACGCCCTTGACCTTCATTATCTTGTTCTTGAGGACATCTCGAAACTCTTCAATGTCTGAGGCTGAGACGACGGTGACGATGTCAAATTCGCCGGTGACCTCGTAGAGGTCGACTACCTTGTCGAGACTGGATAGAGCCTGCACGACATCGTCCATGTAGGGCGACTCCACGAATATGCTAACGAATGCGATGAGCGAGGCCATGTTTTGACTCGACCGGCTTCGCACCCGCGGCCGTGGCGCTAATTTATGCATTTCTTGCAAGAAAAGCTAGCTATTCGCGGCTTACTCGAAATATCCCTCACGGGATACAACGGGTGACCCATAATCTATCACTCAGGACGCGTTGACGCCCTTTTCGCGGTGTCCAGTTTGTCATAAGAACCGCTGTGATTGCCACTTGCTCATGAGCTAGTAAGTCTCGTTTTTTCCACGATGTCAAAGTCTATGCCGTCGTGCAGGCCCTTCGGGATCAAGTGGTTGGCGACAACCGCCTCCTTCAAGACAATCAATCGATCTCTTAGAGAATCTTGGTAGGAAAAGTCGGCCCGTTGTGAGTACTGACGAAACATCTCAACAACGGTTCTATGAACGAGCACCACGAAGATGTACCCAAGATTTTGGTTAGCACCGCCACGGTGTCATCAAATCTGTTGCAAATCTCTCCCCTAGGAATCCCATTTCTCTCCAGTAGCCCCTACACGGATTCACAAACCGCAGAGCCAAGCATGTCTTTGAGGGTCGAAGCGAAACACGATCCTAGCGTCTCATGGAAGACTGTTACCAGAGGAGACCGCATCCTGCCCAGCTCACGATAAACCCTAGGACCAAACCGCATACGCCTGTTGTAACCTAACTTCCAATGTTCAACTGTCAAGTTTTCACGCAATAGGCGCCGATAGTGTAACAACTAAAATTGAGAGGGTTTGGTTACAACGAGTTTATCGCTTGAGCGGGTCTCAACGAAACAAATGAGCAGGAGCCTAGCTCTAGCGATGGGTTCACCCGTTTCTACGATACCACAGAACGATTTCCGAACAAGCTGGAAGACAAACAGGACGAACTCGGCGCTGGCGCAAGAGAAGACTTTCTCCTCGTTGCTCAACGACAGCATCGGCGACGGCATAAGAGGAGCGCTAGGCCAGGCTATCCTGGGAGTTCTAACTGACCAGGGCCTGTTCGACAAAGCCTCCAACCCAAAAGAGTTTCAGATAAAACTACAGTCAGTATTCGGCAACGGGGCGACAGTCATCGAAAAGGTCATAATCAAAGACTTGTTCAGGAAGCTGAATATTCCCTACACTTTTCAAGGACCCTTCAACTACGGGGAAGCCCTTGATAAGGCAAGAGAAGCCTGCACAGCGGAGGCGCGGACAAAGTGAGCGCTGCGCAGATGCTTGAAACACTTCTCGCCTCAGAAGTTACAGGAGACTTACTGGTTTTGTTCCACCGCAACCCTGGACTCATCGACACGCTCGACAGCGTCGCGCGTCGTATTGGGAGAACCGGGAACTCGATCGAAGAAGATGTTCGGGGTCTTGTGAACTTGGGTATTCTGAAGACGAGGAGGATTGGTCGTTCAGAGGTCTTGCTCTTAGACCGTGCCAGGGACCGGGAAGTCTTGGACGCCATCGCGAAACATCTCAAGAATCTAGAGGGAGTGGAGAAAATCGACAACACCAAGTTCTAGAACAGGAGTCCCTGGAGTTGACCAATTCTTCACTGGAAAGATCGCGGAAAGTGGCAGGGTCCGGACCGGAATAACTGAGCTGGACGAGATGCTACATGGCGGATTCATGGAAGGCGACGCCGTGATGGTGGCCGGGAGCGCTGGCTGCGGAAAGACAACTCTAGCCCTCCAGTACTTGGTTAACGGGGTCAAGCTTGGAGAACCTGGGGTCTACGTGACCTTCGAAGAAATGCCTGACCAGATCTACCGAGATGCAAAAAACCTCGGATGGGACCTTCGAAAGCTAGAGGAAGAAAACAAGTTCAGGATCGTATGCACCTCCCCAAACCTGCTGCTCGAGTCGGAGGGAGAGAGTCTGCTCGACGAATCCCTCCGAGACATCCAGCCCAGACGAATAGTTGTAGATTCGTTGAGCCATCTTGCCATGTTCGTGAAGGAAAGCGAGCTGAGGCGAGAAGCGTACCGCTTGATTATGCACCTCAAGACCAAGGGAATAAGCTCCTTACTGGTGTGGGAATCTCCCCAGATGACAGGAGGGTCATTCGCTGTTACCGAAGTAGGATTGAGCTTCCTAGTGGACTGCATCGTTGCATTGAAACCTGTCGAGATCGAGTCCTCGATGCGGAAGGCTTTGGTGGTTCTGAAGATGAGGGGAAGCGATCATGACAAGCGACTTAGAGAGTTTGAAATAACTCCGACAGGAATCAAGATAGAATCCGCGTTCACGAATTATGAAGGGGTCATCACTGGTTCGCCGAGAAGGGTTGCGTCGGAGAAATTCATGGATCTCTTCCGCGGGGCGGCGGAGAAACGAAAGTGAGGGGATAGAAGAATGCTGGATCCTATCGTTTTACCCACGCTTTACTTCATAGCGGTTCTAGAACTCATCTTCCAAGCGGGAATGGTATTCTACGCGTTCAAGGTGACGAGGATTACAGGCTCGTTTCGCGCTTGGACGATGATAATCGCTGCGTTTTCGTTGCTGACGATTCAAAGCGTTGTGGGCTTGGTTCTGACTCTTTCGTTGCCAACTGATCAAATAGCTAATCTGATAAGTTCGGTGGGAGAGACTACCACCATTCTCAGCTCAACTGTCACGGCAATAGCGGGAGCGCTTCTCTTCCTTGGGGTCTTCGGACTCGCAAAACGATTCGAAAGCCAGGCAAAACCGTCAGCCTGAGCCCGAGAAGAAAACCCCGGCAACTGGGGTGGACAAATTCTTCGAATTATTCGTGAAGGTTGCCAAGAAAAAGTGAGCTGCGCGCAGAGACACGCGTCTGACGCAAGAGATCCAGCGATTGTCAAACGCTGACCGGAGGGAACAAAGGCGGAGTTTTCTCAGACTGTCGGCCTAGCCTTATTGTGTCCCTTGGTCGAGAGAGTCACAATCTCGGCCAGATTTCTACCTCTGGCCTCTGCAAGCGGAATCTCATTGGTCTCGACCAGTCTAGCGATTACTAGTTTTTCTATCACTCTTGCTCCGTATCCGAGTAGGGCGTGGAGAGCTTGGAGGAATTCGTCCATCTTGTGAGGTGTCTCTTCCAAAGAAATGGAATATCTCTTGCGAAGATAGAGCAGAACTGAGTCTCTCGTGCTGGTGCCAAGAGCACTGAGGGCGGCGTCGATGGATTCTATCAGCGGCCGGTCTAACGATGTGCCCACTGTTGCGGTCAAGCTAGGAAACCTGGACCAGTTCGATCTGAGCATGCGCACTCTTGTCTGGGAGAGAGACACCATAGTAGTCGGTCCTCGGTTTTACGCCCAAAAGGCAAAGAACGCCGTTGTACTGGGCAAGTCTCAAATGTACATCTGAGGCGCTGGCAAGTTCTCGTAGGGTGTTGGAGAATGGCCGAGCTATTGATATCATGATGTCGCCCGCGTTTCTCACCTTGGCGATGGTCTCGATTATTAGCCCCTGCATTGCAGGGAGGTCTTTCGCGTATCTCGCTTCCAGGGCGTCGAAGCCGATTATGCTCAGCAATCGGTTCTCGGGTTTCCTCAGCCTCTTGGCTGTTTTCCAGAACATGTCAAAGGGCTGGAGGACGGTTGCACCTCCAAGGTCAACGGTGTTCGGACCGCCCTTTCCCGTGATGTCGAAAACTTGCATTGATGCTAGCCCCTCTGGAACCGACTTTCTGAGGGTTTCTTGCAATTCTTCAGGGTACATTCCGTTGATAGGGATACAGATGATTTGGTCGCCGGACTTGACTGTGTTTGATATTATTGGCGTGAGAAAAGTCATAAGAGAAGTTGACGAGACGTCGTCTCCGACCTCTAGGAGAACGTGGCTTCCCCGCTTGAGGCCTCCCCCGAGAATGGTATCGAGACCCTTGATTCCCGTGGAGGAGTGTGATGCTGTATTCTTGATGACGGGATAGGAGTGTCCATTGTTAGCTTGTGAGGAGTCGAAGGGGCTTAGCATCCGAAAACCACCATCGAGGGTGAACATATTCTCTCTTCTTCCTATCTTTGTACCCCGTAACTTGTGAATGACCAGATTTCTAATAACCCGCCCATCGATCTCCTTCTGGGTGAACTTGAGGACTCCATCGGCCACGAATTCTTCAATCCCTAGGCCGAGCCTCGAAGTGCCCATGGGGATTTCTGAGATCAGGAGAGTCGTGCATCCAGCCTGCCTGATTACCTTTCCGAGAATCGTGTGAAGTATTGACCTGGCCTCTATCAGTTGAGGGACCGCTTGGGCCATTGCAGAAAAGGAATCGATTACAAGCCTAGATGCTTTGAAGTCAAGGACCGCGTCAACTATGGACTGGGTCACAACGGGAATACCCTCATTCTTGACGGTTAGAAGGTCCATGTAGAGGAACATGCCGGCTTCGTCTGCCTTGGCGAAGTCCAAACCACTCCGCGCCGTTTCTGAGAAAAACGCGTCACGACCCTCGGCGAAGGAGACATAGATTCCCCTGTCGCCCCTGATGATACCCTCGTAGAGAAATCTCGCGCTAAAGGCTGTCTTACCAGACCCAGGAGTTCCGGCGACAAGAAACAGACCAGCCTTGGGCACACCTCCCTCTATTACGTCGTCAAGCTCAGGGATGCCAGTGGGGACCCGTTGAAACAAATCTTACAATCACGTATCAGGCCTGCTGGGAAAACGTGAAAGTTAAGATTCTTGATACTTCAGACGAAGGCCCTAGGTAATCTCGCTAATGGGCCGTGGAGATTGTGAGTGTGTCTTCGCGCCCTGACCTTAATCTAAAGGGGATAGGTTGCCCAGCGTTGACCATTGCAGCGAGCTTGTGACCAATCCAATTCTATCAGTCGAAGAGAGTCGAAGACGTGCGAGTCTGCATATTCAGATAAACAACCTTTGGTCGAAGATAGGAAAGGAAGCAGTTGTCTCAATGGAAGTTCACAAGACAATACTAGACGCTATTGGAAACACGCCGCTCGTTCGGCTGAACAAAGTCTCGAAAGGTCTCAAGCCCACTATTCTTGCAAAGCTGGAAAACCTCAACCCTGGCGGGAGCGTTAAGGATCGAATAGGAATCGCGATGGTTGAACAAGCGGAGCAGAAGGGACTGCTAAAACCCGGTGGAACGATCATAGAGCCGACATCAGGAAACACTGGAGTTGGATTGGCAATGGTTGCCGCGGTTAAAGGCTACAAGATGATTTTCGTCATGCCAGACAAGATGAGTGAGGAAAAGAGGAGCATCCTACGGGCATATGGAGCAAAAGTAGTGGTGACACCTACAAACGTTTCCCCAGAATCCCCTGAACATTATACGAAGGTTGCCGAGAGGCTCGCGCGAGAGACTCCGCAATCGTACATGCCTAACCAGTACGAGAACCGGGCCAATCCAGACGCCCATTTTCGGGCAACAGGGCCTGAGATTTGGCGTCAGACCGAGGGAAAGGTCGACGTTTTTGTCTGCGGCATGGGAACCGGAGGGACCATCACAGGAACAGGCCGGTTTCTAAAGGAGAAGAAAAAAGCCTTGAAGGTTGTCGGTGCCGATCCGGAAGGATCCATTTTCTATCCACGTTTTCACCAACAAAAAGAGCAGCCACACCAGTACAAGGTGGAAGGGATAGGCGAGGATTTCATGCCGGGAACACTGGACATGTCTATCATAGATGATGTCATACAGGTTTCTGACACCGACGCCTTTCAAATGGCCCGACGACTTGCCCAAGAAGAAGGGATTGTGGTGGGAGGGTCTGGAGGAACGGCAGTGCAGGCAGCCTTGAGGGTTGCAGAGCGCCTGGATGAACACAAGACGATTGTCACATTGCTCCCTGATACCGGCCGGAATTATCTCAGCAAGTTATTCTCCGACAAATGGATGAAAGAACAGGGTTTCCAATGAACAGTGAGGCGGGGGAAAATTGAGAGATCGGGACGTCATGAATCTGTTAGATCAGATTGAGCTGTACGTTCTTGGTGCAGTAGGGGAAAGGGTGGCCCAGAAAGATTATTGGCTTTTCATCCACCACAGCATGAAGAGTGGATTGCTCATGACAAAGGCTTTGGAGAAACATCTCCAATACGAACTGGAAGCTCTGGGGGTTAAGCCTCATCAGCAGTAGTGGTTCTAGCCTTTTCCTCGGGGATCGCTTCGGACTTTACGATTGTGATATGAACTCAGTCGCCACACGGCCTGCGTTGAGGAACAGCCTTGACGGTGTTCCCTGGACAATCTCAAGATTGTGCGTGGCGATTACGAAGGTCACTCCTTCGCCTCGAATGATACTCGTTACCAGTTGCACAAGTGCTCGGGAATTATCCTGATCCAAGTTCCCAGTAGGTTCATCCATCAGGACCAGTCGCGGCCTGTTAGCCAACGCCCTAGCGATCGCGACTCGTTGCTGCTCCCCGGCGCTGAGTTGAGAGGGTCGGTGTCGCTCTCTGCCAACCAACCCTACCTTGTCGAGTAGTTCACTTGTCCTCTCTTTCATTTCTTCCTCGGGTTTCCCTTCGAACATCATTGTCAACTTGACGTTCTCCAGAACCGTCAGCTCCTCAACAAGATTGTAGTTTTGAAAAACAAAACCCACGGTAGTGCGTCTGATCCTGGAAAGTCGATGCTCATCCATGTTCGAGATTTCAATCCCGTCAAGTAGTACCTTGCCTGCTGTTGGCTTGTCAAACCCGCCTAGAAGGAACAGGAGGGTGGTCTTTCCGGACCCAGACGGACCGTAGACTGCCAGAAGCTCTCCCTTACGAACTTGTAAACTTACATTGTCGAGAGCGACTGTTTTCTCTGGTCCATTCCAGTACGTCTTGCTCAACTCATCCGTTCTTAGAAGGAGTTTCTCATCCAAACCTGAAGACCTCCTGAGGCCGGACCCGCGCGATTCTGAGCGCAGGATAAATGGAAGCCACTACCGAGACGGAAAATGCGAGCAGGGCAGCGTAGAGGAACGTGGAAGGGACTAGGATTACGCCGACGCTGACATTCTGGACAATTGGGATCGAGATAAACTGGAGAGCCACGTAGGATATTCCAAGCCCTACTAGCGTTCCCAGGGTCCCCAATAAGAGAGACTCGTACAGGACGAGCTTGATTATTTGGTTGTAAGAGGCTCCGGTCGCCTTGAAGATGGCAAATGCGCGCATTCTTTCGCGTAGGTTGTTGAGGTTTGAGTTCATTATTCCCAAGACAGCGCCAAGGGTTACGATTGCTGTTATGTCGGAGGCTATGCTTTCCAGAGAGGCGAATATTGGCGAGACCTTGGAAGGAGTCTCGCTGGTCCGAAAAGCCTCTACCGTCGGCATTAGGGTCCTGATCTGACCTATCAGGTTGTTGACATTTCGTGAGTCCCGAGCGGTGGCAACGATCATCGAGGTTCCGTTCACCATTCCGATCATCTGTTGCGCGACTATATGGGGGATAATGGCCGAGTAGTCCATCCAACTGTTGGTAAGGTAAACCCCTGAAATTCTGTACATTGCGCCGTTGAGCTGGACAGGGTCTCCTGCGCCTTTTCCTATGGTTGTGGACAGCGCTTTCCCTATCGCCAGTACTCCGGTTTGGTTTGATGTGATCATGGTTCCTGCTATCATGCTGTAGTTGAGAAGGAAATGTAGCTGGGCGGGAACTACGCCTGCAGTGAGAGCCTCAGCAGAGTCAACTGTCAGCAGTGCGAGGGTGACTGGCGTAGCGAAAGAAATCCCTGGGACGGCTTTCACTACTGCGGCGTAGGACTCGGGAATCTTGCTGATTAACGGGTAGGAGGCGCCTTTGCTCCAGACATCAATCTCGCCTCCGAGGGAGGATACGCTTCCTGACAGGTTCACTTCGAGAGTTGAGACCAGAGATTGGACCGTCACATAGGTAAGGATCAGTGCGGCAAGCCCGACAATTGTAAGAACGGTGCGAACCCTGCGGCGAGCGAGCCCCTTAGCCGTGAACCGGAGGAGGCCGAACGAGGTCAAACCGACTATGACCTTGCTAGCCTGGATTTTTCGAATGAACAGGTCAGCGGGTCGATGGGCTTCCGAAAACTGTGGGAGGGGAAGCTGGCGTCGGAAGGAGGTGGGTTGGTCCACGTTTTCGCTTCTTTGCTAGGAGGATTCCTCCTATGATGGCGATTGCAGCGATCACGCCAGCTAGGCCGATGTAGAGGAAGGTTGGTTGGCTGGCCGGTTGCGTTGTCGGAGGAGGTTGAGTTGACGCTTGTTTTGCGAATACTGCGAAGAGGCTGAAGTGGTTGACGGTTCCCTCAACATAGTTCTGGTTAGTGTTCACCGCAACATTGCTTAGAGGGATCCAGCTTGCTCCATTCCAGTAGTATGGAGCGATTGTGCTGGTGTTCAGGCCTTGAATCTGGCTTGGTGTATAATAGAATCGGACGCGGGCATTCAAGGTGATGGAAATGTTGGCGTTGACTTGCGTGTAGATTCCCAGAGCGGATAATCCTGCCGGTGGAGTTCCACCCGGATTTGATGGGAGCTGTATTACCTGGACTGCAATCGGTGTGGACACGTTGAGGAAGAGCGATGTTAGGATTGCTGGAACGTACTGAGTCCCGTTCAACAGCATGTTCGTTCCGGGAGCCTGGTTGGGAAAGAGCCAGCTGTTGCCTCCTTGGATGAAGTAGACGTAGTCGTTGCCGTTGTTGTCTTGGAGTCCACTGTTTCCAAGACTGTCTGTTGCCCTCACCCGGTAGAACACGGCTGCGCCTGGGCCTATAGGAGGAATTGTTGCGTTGTATATGTCTCCAAAGAATGGTTGTTGGACGGGCACGTTTTGTCCTTTCGCGTAGTAGCCGAACAGTGGGGTCATTGGAACGGATGTCCAGGTCAGTCTGTCAGTGGAATACTCTAGGTTGACCGAGCTTACTCCGCTACCGTCGTAGACTTGCGTCCAGACGTGAACTTGGTCGCTTGAGGTCGGGGCGAACGGGCTGGACCAAGGAGTACTAACAGTTGGCGGTGTCGTGTCAGTAGCGGTTATCATTGCTGCGCTCGATGCGGAGATTTGCGCGTTCTGGTTGCTGTTTGTTGATCCCGGAGGACTGTATTTGTAGTTGATGTATGACCCGTAGACAGGGTAGGAGCCTCCAGCTCTTGTCTGTATCCCGATTCGGAAATTGATGCTCTGGCCCGCTCCGAGACTGTAGGGCCAGCCTGTGGAATAGCTTCCGTAGCTAGTCTCAGGAGAAGAGGGGCCTAACGGGTTGAACAAGAGGCTGAAGGCTTGAAGATTGTAGGAGAAATTCGTCACGTTAGAGGACCCTGTATTTGTTACCGTTACTATCACGAGGTCAGTTGCTCCTGCCGAGACTTGAGTCGTTGGAGCGGAGATGACAATTCTCAGGCTTGGATTGAAGCCTGCAATCGTCGGGTCATAGATTGGCACGGTCTGGCTGAAATTGGTCTGGAAACCCTTGGTACTAGATTGGTTGTATGATACTGTTCCGGACAGATAGTAGCTCGACACACCACCAAAGAAGTCTATTGTAGGGACCATTGCAGTTGCGGTGAAGTTCACCGTCTGAGAGGTTCCAGGAGCCATGTTCGGGACGATCTTCGAGACTACGAGAAAGTTTAGCCCGTTTCCTGTGAAACTCGGTACTGTTGCTATGATGTTGTTGTAGGTTACATTTCCTGCATTGTACACGTGCACGCTGACGGTGGTGGAGGTTTTATTCGCCACGACCGCCGGGTCGATCGTGACATAGGTTTTCAGGAGACCTACGAGAGGAAGCTGGGCGGTGGTCGAGGGAGAGGGGTACACCCCGAGAAGGGGTCCAGTGTAGTAGAACTTGTACTGGTTCGCGCCAGATTGCGCGGTGACGTTGTTGGCGGTCTCGTAGAGATTTGTGCTATTTGCCTTGACAATGTACCACGTGGAGAAGCTTTGTCCCGATGGGAGGGAAGCGACAGTGAGACTTACCGTCTTCAGGTTGCTGGCTTCGGAAAGAGAAGGACCGAGGCTAACAACTGGGAGCCAGAACGGTATCGAGCCGCCAGTAGAGTTGGTCCTGGAGCTTTGCGGAATCAAGGAAGACACGATGACATTGTTGGCAAGTTGAGATCCGGTGTTGGTCACGCTAAGGTTGACCTGGACCAGGCTCTGGTTCTGTGCGACATAAAGGAAGCTGATTTTTGTCACGTTCATCGTCATCTCTACCACAGGGACGATTGTTGGAGGTCCGACCGTGACGGCTATTGCAGGAGATTGGGTGATGTATTCACCAATCAGCTGCTGGCCTGTCCCTGTCGCATTAACTTGGCTGCTGTAGGCTATTCGTTCCGGTGTTATCGACATTGGACCTGTGACATTGAAGAAGTACGGATAGGACAGAGTTATCGTTCCGCCAGGTGAGATGCTTGTTGGAGTGATTATTGAGAACGGGATGTACATCCCCTCAGCATTGTTCTGTAGAGATCCAGTGTAATTGGCGATGAGTCGGTAACTTCCTAGTGGCAGGGTCGACACGCCCAGCCAGCTGGTAGAATATCCACCGGTCGAGTTTGTTATGATAGTCGTTATTGGTCTCAGTGTGTTGTTCGTAAACCTGTATGATAGTACCACGGGAGCGTTTGCGATTGGTTTGCCCGTTGCGTTTACGAGAGCACCCGCAATAGTGGTTGATCCGCCGCTGGGGACCGAGCACGGTAAACAGTCAAGTCCAAGATAGGAGGTCTTCGGGTTTTCGAGTTGTGGGAGAACTCCCGAGTAACCGACCTGACCCGTATCTGTAATATTGGCATAGTTCTGGAATGTCAGTCTAAGGGTCAGTTGCTCGAAGAGCGCGGCAGGGCCTCCAGGAATCTGATAGGGTTTCAATGGGCTCCATGTTTCGCCTCCTCCGAGAAGCATGACTGGAGACGCCACAAGCTGCATTGCCTGACCAAAAGGTTGGAGGAGGACGTGGGTCAGAACCGTTGGAGCGCAGCCTAGACCGTTTTTGACTTGGAATGTGAAGTATGTAGTGTTGGCTATGACTGGAGAGAAGGAGTTGACGACAACTGGGCAGGGCCGAGGCTGCTGAGGAGTGTTCCCTACTCCTTGCGGATATAGGAAGATCTCAG
>Ga0209160_1000106_pt1 | contig 56718 bp, 60 predicted proteins | sample GraSoiAngelo_153_FD_186167 | JGI IMG/M metagenome (GOLD analysis project Ga0209160, IMG submission 186167) | Grasslands soil microbial communities from the Angelo Coastal Reserve, California, USA - 14_1009_12_40cm (SPAdes) (version 2) | ecosystem: Environmental > Terrestrial > Soil > Grasslands ...
CCGTCGGAGTGGACACCGCTGACCGCGCTCAAGCTTGCAGAGCTGGCGGCGGACATCTTTCCGCCGGGCGTCCTCAACGTGATCACCGGCGACGGCGAGCCGGTCGGCGCCGGCATTGTGCGCCACCCTGGGGTTGGGATGGTGTCGCTGACCGGGGACGTCGCCACGGGCAAAGAGATCGCGCGCAACGCAGCCTCGACCTTGAAACGCGTCCACCTCGAGCTCGGTGGCAAGGCGCCGGTCGTCGTATTCGACGACGCGGATCTGGAGAAGGTCGTGGAGTGGATCAAGATCGGCGGCTATTTCAACGCGGGCCAGGACTGCACCGCGGCCACGCGTGTCATCGCGGGCCCCCACATCCACGAGAAGCTGCTCGGCGACCTCGTGCCGGTGGTCAGCCACATCAGGGTCGGCGACCCGCTGGCCGAGGACACCGAGATGGGCCCGCTCGTCACGGAGGAGCAGCTGACCCGAGTCTCCGCGTTCGTCGACCGCGCCCGCAAAGCCGGCGCACAGGTGCTGACCGGTGGCGCGCGGATCAAGAAGGCGGGCTCCTGGTACGAGCCGACCGTGGTGGTTCCGCCCGGCCCCGACGCCGAGATCGTGAACAAAGAAGTGTTCGGGCCCGTCGTCACGGTGCAGCGGTTCAGCGACGAAGAGCAGGCGCTGCAGTGGGCAAACGGCGTCGAGTACGGCCTGGCCGCGTCGGTGTGGACGCGCGACCTCGGCCGCGCCCTGCGCATGGCGCGCAAGCTTCAGTTCGGCACTGTGTGGATCAACACGCACATCCCTTTGGTCAACGAGATGCCGCACGGCGGGTACAAGCAGAGTGGATACGGCAAGGACATGTCGGTGTACTCGCTCGAGGAATACACGCAAATCAAGCATGTGATGGCGTCGCTTGACTGAGGCGCGGACGAGGGACTTCGGCGAGAGATTCGGCGATCCAGGTGGTCCAGATTCAGGCGAAGCGACGAGCAGCGCAGCGATCGCATTTGAATGCGTGAGCGAGCAGCGCAGGAGCTGAGCCCGAAGATGGGCCGCATGGGCGCCGAAGATCCGTCGAAGGTACCTCCGTCCGCGCCTCAGGCGGAGCCTCCAAAACAAAAGAAACCCGCACTAAGAATCCAGGGCGTCCGCAAGAGCTATGGCCAGGTCGTCGCCGTGGCGGGCGTCGACCTCGTTGTCGACGAGGGCGAGTTCTTCACGCTGCTCGGACCTTCGGGCTCGGGCAAGACGACGCTCCTGCGGCTGATCGCCGGTTTCGAGCGCCCCGACGTGGGCCGCATCGAGCTCGGCGGACGCGATGTGACCAACCTTCCGCCGTACGCACGTGATACCAACACGGTGTTCCAGGATTACGCGTTGTTTCCGCACATGTCTGTGGCCCAGAACATCGGCTACGGACTGCGCATCAAAGGCGCGCCGCGGCAAGTGCGCGAGAGGAGGGTGCAGCGGGCACTCGAGATGGTCCGGCTCGGCGGGCTGGGCCACCGGCGCCCGAACCAGCTCTCAGGCGGGCAGCGCCAGCGGGTCGCCCTCGCCCGAGCGGTGATCAACGAACCCGAGGTCCTCTTGCTTGACGAGCCGCTCGGCGCCCTCGATCTCAAGCTCCGGCAGGAGATGCAGATTGAGCTCAAGCAGATCCAGAAGGAGGTTGGGATCACCTTCGTATACGTGACCCACGACCAGGAAGAGGCGCTGACCATGAGCGATCGCATGGCCGTGATGTCGAACGGCCAGATCGAGCAGATCGGCCCGCCCGTCGAGGTGTACGAACAGCCGGCGACCGAGTTCGTGGCCGGGTTCATCGGCATCTCGAACGTGCTCCTGAGGGACGGCGTGCGGTTCGTCATCCGCCCGGAGAAGATCCGGATGCTGGCCGCGGGAGAGCAGGCCGAACCAGGCATGACCGTCGAGCGAGGCCAGGTCGAAGAGGTCATCTACATCGGCGTGAGCACGCGCTACCTGGTGCGGCTCGACCGTGGGGAGCAACTCGTGGCGGTACGTCAGAATATGGACGCTTTGGGCGACGCCCAGAAGTTCGAAGGCCGGCCTGTACGGCTGGCCTGGACGCCCGATCAGACATACGTTCTCGGACAACGGGAGGTAAAGGAAGCGCGATGAAGTTCGGTGCATTTGCAGCGGCCGCCGCGGTGGTCCTGACCGCGTGCGGTTCGACCGGGACCACGCCCGGCAGCACGCAGGAGCAGCCGCCGACCGCAACGATGAAACCCCAGACGTCTATCGGCGCCGGCGAAGGCCAGCTCAACCTCGTCCTGTGGGACGGCTACGCCGACAAGTCATGGGCCGACCCGTTCACGGCGGCCACCGGCTGCAAGCTCAACCTGCACCCGGCCGGATCGTCAGACGAGATGGTCAGCCTGATGAAGGATGGCGGCGGCGGCCAGTGGGACATGGTCTCGGCCTCCGGCGACGCCGACCTGCGGCTGATCTACGGCGGCGACGTCAAGCCGATGAACACGGACTTGATCCCGGACTGGCAGAACTTCGACAACTACTTCAAGGGCCCTCCGTACAACACGATCAACGGCATCCACTACGGCATCTCGCTGCAATGGGGTCCGAACACGCTCCTCTACAACAAGAAGAAGTTTCCGAACAAGCCGACGAGCTGGCAGGTCATCTACGACTCGGCCAACAGCGGCCTGATCACCGTTCCCGACAACCCCATCCAGATCGCGGACGCGGCTCTCTACCTAAGCAAAACCCAGCCCAGCTTGGGCATCAAGGACCCCTACGAGCTGACGCAGAAGCAGTTCGACGCGACGGTCGCCCTCCTCAAGCAGCAGCGGCCATTGATCAAGAAGTACTGGGGCCTCGCCACCGACGAGATCAGCCTCTTCAAGAACGGCGATGTTCAGGTCGGCGCGGCCTGGCCGTACCAGACCATCCAGCTGAAGGCCGCGGGAGCCCCGGTTGACGACACCATCCCCAGCGAAGGCGCCACCGGCTGGGCCGACACGTGGATGCTCGCCACGAAGGCGACCCATCCCAACTGCGCGTACATGTGGGCCAAGTGGGTCAGCACCCCCAAGGTGCAGGCAATGCAGGCTCTCTCGTTCGGTGAGACGCCGGTGAACTCGAAGGCTTGTGCCGAGATGGAGGCCCAGCAGGCCGGCAGCTGCCACCAGTACCACGCCGACGAAACCGGCGCCGCCTACTTCGACACCATCAAGTTCTGGAAGACCCCGCTCGCCGACTGTGGCAACGGCAGCAAGACGTGTATCCCGTACGCCACGTGGGTGACAGCCTGGACCTCGATCAAGGGTTAGGTTGTCGTCCGTAGAGACTGTCAGGCGGCCTCGTCCCAAAGGGGGCGGGGCCGCCGGCGCTCAATCCCTTTTCTGGCGTGTGTCATGGCTGCGGCCACTGGTCCTGCTCACGCCTCCGGTCGGCTGGTTCGTGGTCATCTACCTCGCGGCGCTGGTCACGCTCCTGATCACCGCGTTCTGGACCATCGACCCCTTCACGACGCAGATCGTGCAGTCCTGGAACCTCGACAACTTCCGGATCATCATCACCGACTCGACGTACTGGTCGATCATCGGCCGGACCGTCGGGATCGCGACCCTGGTCACGGCGACGGACGCAGTGCTCGCTTTCCCGTTCGCGTACTTCATGGCTCGCGTCGCCACGCGTCGCGTGCAGACGCTGCTCTTCGCCGCGGTCCTGTTGCCGCTGTGGGCGAGCTACCTCGCGCGCGTGTACGCGTGGATCCTCATCCTCAACCACAGCGGGGTCCTGAACTGGAGCCTGCAGTCGATCGGCCTGCCCCCCGCCAACATCGGCTACACGAACACGGCCATGTGGCTGGTGTTCTCCTACATCTGGCTGCCATTCATGATCATCCCGGTCTACGCGGCGCTGGAGCGCGTGCCGGAGTCGCTGATGGAGGCGTCGGCGGACCTGGGCGCGCGAAGATGGCAGACACTGCGCGACGTGGTCCTACCCCTGGCCGCCCCCGGTGTCGTCGCGGGGTCGATCTTCACGTTCTCGCTCACGCTCGGCGACTACATCACCCCTATCCTGGTCGGCGGAGCCAGCTCGACGTTCATCGGCAACGTCGTCTACGCCAACGTCGGGATCGCCAACAACATCCCATTTGCCGCGGCCCTATCGATGGTTCCGCTTGGGATCATGGCCGTCTACCTTTTCATCGCGTACCGCCTGGGCGCGTTCGAGGCGCTCTAGGACGTGGAAGGGTTCTGGACGCGGATGGTGCTGCGGGTCTGGGTGGTGCTGATCCTGCTCTTCCTGTTCATCCCGATCCTCCTCATCTTCTTCTACGCGTTCAACACGTCCAACATCCAGAGCTGGCCGATCCCAGGCCTGACCGCCAAGTGGTTCGGCGCCACATGGGCTGACGAGAACGTTCGCGCGGCGCTCGTCGTCTCTCTCCAGGCGGGCCTCACAGCCACCGTGATCGCGCTCGTGCTGGGTTCTTGCGCGGCGTTCGCCATTCACCGCACCGCGTTCTTCGGCCGCGAGGTCATCAGCCTGCTGTTCGTGCTGCCGCTCGCCCTACCAGGCATCATCACGGGGATCGCGCTGAACGCGTTTTTCAGCTTCAACGGAATCTCTCTTTCGCTCTTGACCATCGTCGTCGGCCACACGACCTTCTGCATCGTGGTCGTCTACAACAACGTCCTCGCGCGTCTGCGTCGCACTCAGGGCTCGCTGCTGGAGGCGGCGATGGACCTCGGGGCCAACGGATTCCAGGCGTTTCGCGACATCACGCTGCCGCTGATCTCAACGGCTGTCGTCGCCGGCGGGATGCTGGCGTTCGCGCTCTCGTTCGACGAGGTCATCGTGACCACGTTCACCGCGGGCTCGCAAAGCACCCTGCCGATCTGGATCTACGGCCAGATCCGCCACGGCGTGCTGCTGCCGGAGGTCAATGTGGTCGTGTCGTTCGTCATCCTGATCACCGTCATTCCGGTGGTGATCGCCGCCCGGCTTACGGGTGGGGGCGGCATCGCGAGAGTCCCGGCCGCCCGCTAGCGCTTAGCCCACCACCGCTGAGAGAGTCCACAACCCCAGCCCAATCGCGATCAGGTTGAGCTTGCGGTAGCGCCAGCCCACCGCCGCGGCGACGAAGGCCAGGAACGCGAGCAGCAAGATGATCGTGCCAAGGCTCAGGTGCGACAACCGGCTAATGAGGAAGGACAGCGACCACAGGGCCAGGCCGACCGCGATCAGGTCGGTCTTGCGATACGTCCAGCCGATCGCGGCCAGGACAAAGGCGACCAGGGCAAGAATGACGAGGATGACGCTCAGGCTGAAATTCATGTCTCAATCTTCCTCGATCGTGGCCGCCGGGCGGTCACCCAGGCTACCCGCCGGCATCAGCCAGGTGAAAACGTCGACCTCGAGCCTTCCCGCCCGAACTGAGGGGTCGTTCGCCACCAGGACGCGCGTTTGCTCGACCGACGTTCGGAAGATGCTGATGCCACGCCACGATTCGTCCGGCTGGTCCGCGAACGGCCCGCTGACCAGGGCATGGCCAGCCTCGCGCATCCGGGCGTTGAAAGCCAGGTGATCCCGCTGCAGTGCCTCGAGCTCGCGTTCGCTCATCTCGGTCGGGTCCTTCGGCCGGCGCAGCAGGACGATGGTGTACGCGTCCAACCTCACGGCGCCAGACTAGCGCCATGCGGACGAGCACCGACCGCCTCCACCTGACCGGGCTCGCCCTCACGCCGGGCAACCAACGGAGCTGGTGGCTGCGCGAAGCGCTTGCGCAGGACCCGGGGGCCGAGTGCCCACCTCTCAACAAGGACATCAAGGCAGACGTCGTCATCGTGGGCGGCGGATTCACAGGTCTGTGGACCGCGTATTTCCTGCACGAGCGTAACCCCGACCTCGGCATCGCCATCCTCGAGCAGGACATCTGCGGCGGCGGTCCGAGCGGGCGCAACGGGGGATTCGCGAGCGGCTGGTGGGACGAGCTCCATGGCCTCGTGACGCTTTACGGCGTAGAAGGCGCAGTGAAAGCATGCCGGGCGATCACAACCAGCATCGATTCGATCGGAAAGTTCTGCGAGGGCAACGGCATCGACGCCTGGTACCGGCGCAGCGGCTACATGTACGCGATCACTGTCGAAGCAAATCAGCGTGCACGCGACGAGATGGTCGCCCTCGCGCGCGAGGTGGGGGCGACGGAGGAGCTCTACGAGCTGAGCCCCGCTGAGGTCCAGGCGCGGTGCGCTTCGCCCGCATTTCGCGCGGGCGCATTCATGCGAGACGGCGCCTCCGTGCAGCCCGCGCGGCTCGCCCGGGGACTCCGGCGGGTCGTCCTCGAGCGTGGCGTCACCATCCACGAAGGAACGCGTGTGACTCGGCTCGACGGCACCACGGCGGTGACGCCGCGGGGACGGGTCGACGCATCGCATGCCGTGCTCGCGGTCAACGCCTGGGGTATCGGCTGGCCGCAGCTGAGTCGCAAGCTCGTGGCGTGGAGCAGCTACATCGTGATGACCGCTCCCGCGCCGGAAAAGCTCGAGGAGATCGGCTGGACCGGCGGCGAGCTGATCACCGATTTCCGCACGTCGCTGCGCTACTTCCGCACCACACGCGACGGCCGGGTCGCGTTCGGCGGCGGCGGAGGCCGGGCGCGACGATCGGTGGACGATATGTTCACGCACGACGCGCGGGCGGTCGCGGAGACCGCAGAGGGCTTTCGCCTGATGTTTCCGAGCTTCTCCGGCGTCCCGATCGAGGACGCCTGGGGCGGCCCCATCGATGTTTCGCCGACCCACCTGCCGACGTTCGGCCGCGTCGGCGACTCGAGCGTCTACTATGCCGCCGGCTACACGGGCAATGGCGTCGCACCGACGCATCTCGCGGGCCAGGTCCTTGCGGACCTGATCACCGGCGCCGACAGTGACAACGTGCGCCTGCCCATGGTCAATGCCAAGGCAGTGACGTTCCCGCCCGAGCCGTTCCGGTCGTGGGGGGCGGCAGTGGTCAGGCGGGCGATGATCGAGAAGGAGACCGCCGAGGAGCATGGGCGGCAGCCCAACTTCCTGGTCGCGCAGCTGGCTCGCACGCCACGCCGCATGGGCTACTTCTTAGGCCCGGACTAGGGCGTGTCCCTGTAGATAGAACGCATGAATTCGGTTCGAATTGGGCATAACAAAGACGTATGGCAAAGGGAGATTTCGTCGAGGTCCTGGTCGACGCCGGCGGCGGTTCATCGCGCGAGTATGTGGTCGAAGCGACTCGCGCCGGACGCACAGTGGAGGTCCGCAGCTCGCGCACGACAGTGGAGGTTCGTGAGCTCACCCGCACCGGTGGCGTGGTCCGCACCGCAAGGTTCGTCGCGCCGAGGGTCCTCGCCGTGGTCGAGCATCCGAAGGCGGCCTAAATAGACTGGAGGTCGTGGAAGACCTCCTCGCGAAGTGGGACGGCGAGTCTGTGTCGATGCATCGCGACCGCGAGACCGACACTTGGATGTTCATATGCGTTCACTCAACCCGGCTTGGGTCCGCCGCGGGCGGTACGCGGATGAAGCACTACCCACGCATCGTGGACGCGCTCGCCGACGGCATGCGTCTCGCCGAGGCGATGAGCTTGAAATTCGCGAGCGTTGAGTTCCCGCATGGTGGCGGCAAGGCTGTGATCGCCCTGCCGACGCCGGAGATCCCCAAGGGCGAAGCCCGGCGCCGCTTGCTTCGCGAATACGGCGCATTCATCAACTCCCTCGGTGGCCTGTACAGCGCCGCGCCCGACATGAACACCTCCGCACTGGACATGGACGTGATCGCAGAGGTCACGCCATATGTCTTCTGCCGCACCGAGGCCGCGGGAGGATCCGGTGATACCGCACCCGACACCGCCGTCGGCGTCTTGCACGGGATTCGCGCGGCGTGCCGCTACGTTTTCGACTCCGACGACTTGAGCCGGCGCAGCATCCTCGTGCAGGGCGCGGGCGGCGTCGGCGGCCACCTCATCGACCTGCTCATGGAGGCTGATGCAACCGTGATCGCGACCGACGTCGATGCGCAACGCCTCGCCATTCTTCGCGAGAAGGGCATACAGGTCGTCCCACCGGATTCCGCGCTCGGGACCGAATGCGACGTGCTGGCCCCATGCGCGGTTGGCGGCATCATCAACCGGCGGTCCATCCCGACGCTTCGCTGCCGTGTGATCGCCGGCGGAGCCAATAACCAGCTCGAGACCGCAGAGGACGCGGATCGGCTACGCGAGCGTGGCATCGTCTACGCGCCCGATTTCGTGATCAACGCGGGCGGTGTGCTCCACGGCGGCGGCCTCGAGGAACAGCACTGGACACGCGAGGTCCTCGACGCCAGGCTCGCCGCCGTCGGCGATGCGGTCTACGGGATCTTGCAAAGAGCCGAACGCGACGGCACCAGCACCGACGCCGCGGCCAGGCGTATCGCGATCGCTCGGATAGATGCGAGTTGATCTGAGGGGCGGCGACAATCTCTCGACACGATCGTGAAAAGTTGCCAACCCGCAGGGCCGTTCAGCTGATCGACCGCTAGTGTTACCGCGTGCGCGCGTCGCGCTTGATCCTGGTCTTCGCGCTTCTCGTCGGTGCGTGCGGCGGCTCTATGCCTACCGGCTCTCACACGCCGTCGCCATCCTCGACCACCGCAACTCCATCGGCTGACACCTCGCCGATCAGGAGCCCGACCACGGGCGTGGCATCCTTGGTCCACTGCGCGGCGGCCGTCCCCGCGGGCGACAATCTGGTGATCGGCACCGTGGCCGGCGACGCCACCGTTGTGGTGCGCGATATCCAGGACCCGGCGCACGCGCGAAACCTCTGCACATTCGACGCGGCGGCGCTCGCGCCGCAATTCGTCAGCGCGTCAACCGTCGCCTACGAAACGTCAGACAACCAGATCGCCACCGCCAACCTGAGCGGCGGCACGGCAACGGTCCTAGCGACGTACACGAGCGGGTTCGACGCGGGACAGTACGCGTTCAGCCCCGACGGCCGATCGCTCACCTATCTCGATAACAACAATTGGCGTCTCGTCGGTCCGTCAGGAAATCGCGTGCTGGCCACGCTGCCGGCAGCGCCTGGCCGCGGGATCAGCCCAGACGAGGACGACAGCTTTCTCAGCTTTTCGCCCGACGGGCAGTACATCGCCTACTTCCAGACCTTTCACACCGGGGGCAGCGGTGCCACGGCACCGGACCAGGTCCGCCGCGCGAGCGACGGTTCGCTCGTCTATTCGACTTCCGGCGTGACGATGGCGGTCTGGGCATCGCTGCCCAGCCGGCTCTTCTTCCGCGATGGGCCTGGCAACGTGCGCCGCTGGGACGCGAGTGCAGGGGCCACGTCGATGACGTCCCTGCACTGGGTCCGGCCGCATCAGTCGCCCGACGGACGGTGGATCGCTTACGTGTACAAAGCCGCCGGTGGGCTGGGCGCGATCGGCTTCTACAGCGTGCAGGCCAACAGCGTGTCGCGGACGCTGCCGGCCGGTCGATCTGGTGCCAGGTTCCTGACCAACGACCTCGTCTGGTATTTCGGCGAGCGCGCATGCTCGACGTGTTTCGGCGGCCAGCCGACGCCGACCGGAGTCACCTACATCTTCAGCATCGCGGGCGCGTCAGAGATCACGTCGCGCCTCTCGTCGGTCAGCGACGTCTGGCCAAAGGTGACCGCACCCGCCCTGTAAGTGGAGTTAGGCCATCTCCCGGCGGCGCTCTTCGCGGGTCGTCGGGGCAACCGAGCCGATCATCCGCTCCATCACCGCGCGGTAGTGGAGCAACGCCTGGCGCATCCCCTCGGTCTTGTCCCGAGACGAGTAGCCGAGCTTGTGCGCGCGCCGCACTTCGTCCGGAAGGTAACGCTCTGTGAGCGGATGCCCGCGCTCGCGCAGCATCGACATGACGAGCGACTCCGCTTCGCGAACGGCCTGCTCAGGCACGTCGACGAACTTAGTCTCGATCTCATCCCAGTCGCTGATGTAACGGTCCCGCGATTCGGCGGGCAGCGGCCGCAGCTTCGGCCTGCGGCCGCCGACGCCGGCGGCGCGCATCAGGAAGAGCAAGACGAAGACCACGAGGGCAACCACAAGGATCGTGATAAGGGTTCCTGTATCCATCTGAGTCGGCACCTCCAAATTAGGAACGCCAACCCCCGGACATCGACCCGGACGATGCGTCGCCTGGGCAGCACAAATATGACGAAACGCAACGCATTGCTTGAAGCCAGGCCAACAGCTCGACGCGTTGTACCTAAGTGGAAGTCAGGCGGGCCTTGCTGTGGAGCGGTCTGCTGTTGGGGAGCCAGGCGACTGACACATTGACCACCGCGATCGATCGGGCCCGGGGAGCCGTCGAGGCGATGCCGATCAGCGCACAGATGCTAGAGGTCGGCGGGGTTGCCCTTTTCTGGGTATTCAAGGTGATGATCGTCGCGGCCGCGGCGGCCGCGTTGCTCGCGGCGGCCCACAACGCGCGGTCAGACCCGCGCCGTTTCTCGCGACTCACCTTCCAGTGCTCGCTCGTCGCCGTGCAGGCGGTCACGATCTGCCTGGCCTTCACCTCCCTCAGCAACGTCGCGGTGCTGGGGTCGATAGTGGGCTAACAGCGGATCAGTAAAGGCCCGGGCGCAGCCGCCGAGTTTCGCTTGGCCGCGAGGCGTTTTCGACCTGGTGCCGGTCCCAGGCCTGCACGCAGCTTTCGCACGTGCAGCCCGGACCGGGCGACAGCGACGCCGAGCGTCTGCCTGTCCAGACCAATTTCATGAGCGTTGCGACGATGTTTCTGCGATGTATTGCTGCCAAGTTGCCTCCAGGGTAGTGGTACCGCTAAATGAATAAACGACGAAACGTCTAAATTCCTGCGCGGTAGCCAGGAGTTGATCCGTAGCTGGCCCCCGGAGACGTGAGGTGGAGGCTAGGTCGTGGTCGGGGCTGCGGGACCTAATGGCGCCGGGCCGCCGGCGATTTCGCGTTCGTACCACGCCACGATTCCCGCCGTGATCGCCACGCTGTAGGGGATCGTGAACAGCAATCCGACGCAGCACAGGATCACGCCCAATCCGCCGATGAGCCGGGCCACGTAGATCAGCAAGCCGGCGATCACGGTGGTCGATGTGTGGGTGGATGCCGTCTGCCAGACCGAGTTGACGTCGAATCCGCCCGCGATGCCGGTGCGGTAGGTGTGCAGGATGATCGCCGGGGCCAAGAAGGCCAGAAGCAAGCTGAGAGCGAACCCGATCAGCTGCCCAAGCACGGCCAGCCCGGCGCTGTCGTTTCGGTTGCCGATCCCGGTGAGGAGTGCGCCCGGGAGCGAAAAGACGATCACGTAGACCAAGAACACCACGAAGAGCCCGATCCCGCGCTCGAGATGGAAACCGGCAGGAGGCAATTCGCGCCGGCCGGCGCGGTAGTTGTCGAGGATCAACAAGAACCAGCCGACCATGGCGATCCAGCCGACGATCGGGATGATTCCGATCAGGCCCTGGATGATCATCTTGCCGAACCAGCCTGGATCCTGGAACGGCCACGCAAAGCTGTCACCGACGCTCGTCATCGGCGGGATTGTAAGGTGCGCGGGTCAGAGCGGCAAGGTCCGGCCGGAGATATATCACGTGGTCGACACCGAAGGCCCACGACGCCTTTTCCACAAGGACGATCGTCGGCCCATCCGCTCGTAGAGCCTGCCGACGCCCGCGTTGCCCCTGACGAGGCCCAGATGAGGCTGTGGTGACCGCGCTTTCGGATGCGCACGGCCAGGGCCGCGCGCACGCGGCGCCAGGTTACAGCGACAGAATCGGGTGAACCTCGACGGTGCCGCCATGCGCCGCGGGATTCTTGGCCGCCCAGGCCTCCGCCTCAGCCCTGTCCTTGCAGTCCAGGACGAAGTAGCCGTTGAGCCATGGCGACTGAGCGTGCATCGGCCCATCGCTGGTTTTCGTTCGACCGTCGCGGACGCTCACGCTGAAGCCTGCTGCCGACGGCTGGCAGGGGTCGCCGTCCTTGAACGCCCCGGCCGCCTTTACCTCGTCGAGGTATTTGGCGAAAGCGTCGATCTGCGCGTTCAGCTCGGGTGAACCGTACTTCGGCGCTTTCGACTCATCGACGTACTGAAGGAAGATGTACCTGGCCATTGTTCTTTTCTCCTGCTTTTGATTTCGGTCTGTTACCCGTACGACGAATGGCCGTCGCCCGATTCGACACCCTCCAGCCAGGCTCCGATGCTTTAACCTCGGCTGCGAATGCGGTGGACGGGCGTCTTCGGTTATCTCGCCGCGGTGGTGGTGGCGATTCTTCTATTGAGCCGTTGGTTGGGCTGGACGGGCTGGCTGCTCGTCATCTCCATAGTTCTTGCCTTTCCTGTCGTCGTCGGTCTGGCGAGCCGCTGGGGGCACCCGTTTCGGTGGTCAAGCGCTTTGGCTTTCGCTTCAGCGGGCGCGCTACTGGGCTCGCTCGTGAGCCAATACGCCAACTGGATCGAAGGACGTAACTCGCTTCTGCTCCTCTGGACAGTGCTGTTGCTCGCGGTTTCGATCACCCTTTTCAGCCATCCGATGAGGGGGCCGGCGTGGGGGCTTTTCGTCGGTTTTTGGGGCACAGTGGCCGTGATCTGGTTGATCGTGCTGCAGGCTCTTGCGGTCATCGGGTTTCTGCATGGCTCGGCTTACAGCGGATGGGTGGCCTGGCCCCTTGCCATCATCGGCGTATGGATACTGGTCGCCTCAGGCTCCGGCTTCGGCGAATCCCCTTTCGGCCGCGTGGTGGACGCCCTGGGGTTGTTGACCGGCGTTGGGCTGCTCGCCATCAGCATCGCGACATGGTCGGGAGCCGAGGACCTGGCGAAGACGATTGCGGCAGGAGCCGCGGTGGCTTATTGCCTCTGGTCGGCCGGCCTGGGTTGGGCACTCTGGGGATATGAACGACCTGCGATGGCGGGAGACAAAATGACCAGGCGCTCGTTCGGTTGGTCGTCTCCAGGCCCCAGCTGAATGCCGTACGTCGTCGCATCAGATGGTGTGAGGCTGTACTACGAGACCGTCGGCAGCGGGCCACCCCTTGTTCTGCAGACTGGGGGAGCCGGCGACGGCTCCATGTGGCGTGATGCTGGATACGTCGATGCATTGTCTTCCGTCCGCCGATGCGTGCTGCTTGATCATCGAGGACACGGCCGCAGCGAGCAGCCGCCGCTAGCTCAAGCGCACACGATGGAGCGCTACGCAGCCGACGTCGTCGATGTCCTCGACGACTTAGCCATCGAACGCACCGCGTTCTGGGGCTACTCGCAGGGTGGCGAGATCGGACTCGCGCTGGCCGCTCTCCATCCAAGTCGGATCGTGGCCCTGATCACCACCGGGGTCATCAGCAGTCCGGACCGCAGGGCCAACTCCGCCGAGGACACGGACGGAATCCGCGCCATCCGGCATGGGGGTTGGGCCGGATTCCTGGACCCCGCCGCATTGAGCTCGACGCCGGCCTGGTTCCAGCGCCAGGTGCAGGCGACGAATCCGGAAATGTTGGCCCTCTGGTTCGAGGCATATGCCGATTGGAATCCGTGGGATCGACTGTCCCAGATGGCGATTCCGATCCTCATGTTCGTCGGTGAGCTCGAGGATCCAGAACATTGGAACTCTCGGGCTGCCGAGCTCGCACCCAACGCGCGACTGGTTCGCCTTGCAGGCCTCGACCATTTGGGAGCCTACATCCGGTGCGACTTGGTCGCGCCGGTCGCCAAGGAATTCCTCGACGGCATTAGACTCGCCGTCGAGCTCGAGGGCTGAGCCATTCGTCGACCTCGACCATCTGTGCCCGAATGGCGGAATCCGGAACTCGTCGTGGGCCGCGGTATGTCCGCGGTAGATTCGAACCCGCGCCTCTAATGCCCTAAATCCAGAAGAGGTGTCCCAGGACGAGTCCGACCACGACGGCCAGCGCATACATCGAGCGCGGGAAGCGGTGGGACAAGTCGTGAATACCGTCCGTCATCGGGTCGGAGCCGGAGATGAGGCAGCGCGTCTCATTAATCATCAGCACGACGAGCAGAGTCGGCCATTGCATGTGCCGATTCAGATTCCTTGTTTGCGCGCCTACTTACGCGTGTTTCGAGCGGCGTTTGTCACAGGGACGACGATGATGGCCGACGCAACGCCCGCGCTTTTCTGGCGGGGAAAGGCGGATCGCCAACATTTGGGGACAACGCCCGTGCGGCCGCACCGGCTGCACGGGCTTTCGATTTCGCGATGCCTGCGTTACGCCGCCCGACGGCTAGCGTTGGTCAGCACGCCCTGACGAGACCGCGTTGACTGAACAGCGAGCACGCCTACGAGCGCAGAAAGAATGATCAGGACCTGTAGCAGGCGACTTCTGCTCCCCACGAGTACACCTCCTTTGAGAATTTGGCGCCCTACCGAACGCACCACTGCAAGATCAACGGAGCTCCCGCGCGGCGGTTACGGTGAGCGCACGGTCTCGGCAGGATCGCCCAAGTGGCCGACTCGGAGGCGCTTACAAGAGTCGGAGGCGGAGCGCATGGCGGGGTGTTGTGTTGTCTTGCGAAGGGCACTCACAGCGAATGCTGACGTGACTGAAGCGAATCCCGTCCGATGCGTCTCGGGCAACTGTTATCAGGCGTGACCGCCAGTGCAGACGAGTATCTGGTTCCTCAGCAGGCGTAGTCAGCGTCGGCTCCGTTCGAGGTTTGACCGGATTGACGTAGCCGTTGCGTCAAGCCCGTCGAGAAGCTGCTCGTGCAGTTGGCTGCACCCGCGACCCAAGTCCACGAGGTGGACACCGGCGCGAAGCTCGATCCGGATGTGATCGTGTTCCACGCGCTGGCATACGAATAGACTCCAATCGTCCCGGCGCTCAGAAAGTGCAGGCGATCGGCCGCGCCATCGATTGCGGCTTGGTTTAGGAGACGGTCCGACGACGACCAGCTGTTGGCGGTCTCGACATCTACCCACCAGGCAGTGGGCGTCACGCTACCGGTCGACATGTGACCGAACGCATAGTCGCTCTCGGCGCAGCCGATCTGGTAGGCCTGTAGGTACCTGCCGCCGTAGCCCTCGGGCGAGGTGGCCGTCGAGCAATAGCCCGAGACCTTGCGCGAGTAGGCGCCCGAATAGGCAACATTGATGTAGAGCGAGGGCGCTTGGGTCGTTCCGCTGACCGCCTGGCTCCAGAGCACCTGGCGACAGGAGTCGACCGTGAATGGTCGACCGCCTGTTACGCGGACAATGCCGAACGAGCTGAAATTTGGGTCGACCTTGACGGGCGTGCCGTTCGAGCATTGGTAGCTCGAGGCGTCGTAACCCGCGCCGGCATATGGCGCAACCTGTGCGACAGCCAAACCGGCGGTGGCGAAGAATAGGGCGCTGGCGAGCGCGAGTACGGTCAGAAGCCTTGGCACCGTGGGCGCACGCTAGCACGAACCCGAAAACTGTGCCGACCAGCAATGAATGAAACACCGCAGTTGATTGCAAGGAGGGAGATGACGACTCAAGACAAGGCGGCAGTCCGTGCGGTTATTGAGAGGTTCATTGATTCTTGGAATCGTCACGACATGCGGACACTGGCGGCCCTTTTTACGCAGGATGCTGACTTCGTCGATGTATTTGGGAACTGGTTCAAGGACAGGATGGCGATCGAGAAGGCGCTGGCTCAGCGTCATGCCACCGTCTTCAGGAACAGCCGCTTCACGGAGAAAGATGTTGCGGTTCGGTTCCATAAGCCCGACCTGGCGATTGTGCACGCCGTCATTGAGTTGAGCGGCGCCGTCGACCGCCAAGGTCAGGAACTGCCACCTGGCCTCGGCGTCATCACCTGCGTGGTCGAAAAGGCTTCTAAAAGCTGGCGCATCATCGCATTGCAGAACACGGCGGTAACCGCACAGCCAGACACATGAAGGTAAGCGCATACGTGGCAGGCAGCGGTGGACCAGGGCCGGCGCTGGATTGGAACAGCTTGCCTCCAGGTAACGTGCTTCTGAGCGGGGGTCTGACCCGTGAGATACTGGCCGCATTCGGGTTGCACGCCGAACCTCCAACCACCCACCATTTGGAGGGCCTCTATGACCGAGACCATCACGGCTCGAACGGTCGACGCTTCCGCCACGGAAACCGCGATTGGCCGGTGGCTGGCGGACTTCGAGAGGGCTCTGACCGCCCGCGACATCGACGCCGCTGCCGATCTCTTCGTCGAAGACTGCTACTGGCGCGACCTGGTCGCGTTCACCTGGAACATCATCACGATCGAAGGTCCCGAAGGCGTACGCAAGATGCTTGCTCAGACGCTCGATCAGGTCCGGCCCAGCGGTTTCCGCGTAACTGACGAGTTGGGCGAGGCAGCCGCGCCAACCGAGAGCTGGATAAGGTTCGAGACCTCGGTCGGCGGGGGCCTGGGTCACCTGCGGCTCAGAGACGACAAAGCCTGGACACTGCTGACGACGCTGAACGATCTTAAGGGCCACGAGGAGCCGAAGCGTGACCGGCGACCGAAAGGAATCGAGCACGGCGCCGTCCCGAATCGGCAGACATGGCTCGAGCAGCGCCGGCTCGAATCCGACGAGCTCGGCCACGTCACCCAGCCGTACGTAGTCATCGTTGGTGGCGGGCAAGGCGGCATTGCTCTGGGCGCGAGGTTGCGCCAGCTCAGCGTGCCCACGATCATCGTCGATCGCAATCCCCGGCCCGGCGACGCGTGGCGCAAGCGCTACAAGTCGCTGACCTTGCACGACCCGGTCTGGTATGACCATCTTCCGTACATCGACTTTCCGCCGAACTGGCCGGTCTTCTCACCGAAGGACAAGATCGCCGACTGGCTCGAGATGTACACGCGAGTCATGGAGCTCAACTACTGGGATTCGACCGAGTGCAAGAGAGCCTCATACGACGAGGCGGCCAAGGAGTGGACCGTTGTCTTGGAGCACGACGGTGTTGAGATGGCTCTGCGACCGAAGCAGCTCGTACTGGCCACTGGCATGTCGGGCAAACCAAGCGTGCCCGAGATCGATGGCATGGACGTCTTCACCGGCGACCAGCACCACTCGTCCGAGCACCCCGGGCCCGATGCCTATCGTGGCAAGAAGGCGGTCGTTATCGGCTCCAATAACTCGGCTCACGACATCTGTGCCGCGCTCTGGGAGGTCGGCGCAGACGTCACCATGGTTCAGCGGTCCTCGACGCACGTTGCAAGGTCCGACTCCCTCATGGAGTTGGGCCTTGGCAGCCTGTACTCGGAGAGCGCCGTTGAGTCAGGTATGACGACGCAGAAGGCCGACCTAACGTTCGCGTCGATTCCTTACCGACTCCTGCACGTGTTTCAGGTCCCCATCTACGACGCGATCCGCGAACGCGATGCCGACTTCTACGCGCGGCTGGAGAAAGCCGGCTTCATGCTCGACTTCGGCGACGACAACTCTGGGTTGTTTATGAAGTACCTACGCCGTGGCTCCGGCTACTACATCGATGTCGGCGCCTCCGACCTGGTGGCCAACGGCGACATCAAGCTCGAGGCTGGAGTCGATGTCGCGCGACTGACCGAGAACGCGGTCGTGCTGAGTAATGGCAAGACGCTGCCCGCTGATCTGGTTGTCTATGCCACCGGCTACGGCTCGATGAACGGATGGGCCGCCGATCTTATTTCGCCCGAAGTTGCAGCCAAGGTCGGCAAGTGTTGGGGTCTCGGGTCAGCAACCGCCAAGGACCCCGGACCATGGGAAGGCGAGCTGCGCAACATGTGGAAACCAACCCAGCAGGAAGGGCTTTGGTTTCATGGCGGCAACCTGCACCAGTCGAGACATTATTCCTTGTACCTGGCTCTTCAGCTTAAGGCGCGAATGGAGGGAATCCCGACACCGGTCTACGGGCTTCAGGAAGTCCACCACCTGAGCTAGGGCTGCAACTCGCGGACACTCCGGGACTTCAGATGGTGGTTCGGGGGTTCATAACGCGAACCAACCGCTAGAAGTGAGCCAGGACTTCTCTCAGCTCGACGGTCTCCAGGCGCATGAACGGGGGTCGCGGCGCACCGCGTATCCACTCCGCAGCCATTAGGGCCGCATCCTCAGTCTGGAACAGGAACAAGTTCAGCGTCCTTCCGCCCTGGTCTGTGGTAAAGGTTGCTGAAACGATCCCGGGAGCGTTCCTCACCTGAGGCACGACGTTTGCCTCCACATGGTCCCGGCTTCCCCGCACCCGCTCAGCTTCTCCGCTCTCTCGAACCACCACTGCGAACATCAGATCCCCCTTGGCCTCCCGGCCATGACGCTTCCCTTAGTCCCACCGCCCCGCGTAGAATTCGAGAGAACGAGACTGTATTGGAGTTATGAGTATTCCACCGAATAGTCGGCATGTCAAGCCACCTCGCCGCTACGACTCGACCCGGCGTCGGGCGCAGGCGGCTCAGACTCGCCAGGACATCCTCAAAGCCGCGCTGCAGCTGTTCCTGGAAGGCGGCTACGCCGGCACCACGATCAACGACGTCGCGGCGGCGGCGGGAGTGGCGGTGGAGACCATCTACCGGGGATTCGGCAGCAAGGCGGCCTTGTTCAAAGGGGTGATCGAGGCTGCGATCGCCGGAGGCGCCGCCCGCGCCGCCATCACGCCCGAGGCGCGTCCTGTGGTTCGAGCGATGATCGCGGAGCAAAATCCGCGCCGGGTGCTCGAGCTGCACGCCGCCACGCAGCCTGGGATCCATGCGCGAGCCGGCCCCCTGTATCGGGTGCTGATCGAGGCAGCCGCGGCGGATCCCGAGGTCGCGGATGTCTGGAACCAACTCGAGGCCCAGCGACTGACAGGCATGAGGCGGATAGCCGAGCAGCTGAAGAACGTCGGTGGCATCAGGCAGGAGCTATCGGTCGAGGAGGCTGCGGACATCCTTTGGACTGTTAATTCGTTGGCCGTCTATAACCTGCTCGTCCTGCAGCGCGCATGGTCCCCTGAGCGCTACCGCGACTGGATCGCCTCCACCAACACGCGCGCGCTGCTTCCCGGCAGAAGGCGACCGACCCCGCCGAACCATCGACTGTCGGTCCACGCACGACGACGTGACTGAGCCGCGCTACGGAAGGTCGAGGGCGCCGATCTCATCTAGCTCATGGGGGTAAGCGTCCACACGCTTACAACGGCAGCGTGCGCTTCAGAAATTCGATCGTCTGGATCCAAGCCTTGCGGGCCGCACGTTCCTGGTACATCTTCGCCGCGTTGTGATTGTCGAAAGCGTGGCCAGCCCCTTCGTGCACATGGAACTCAGTTCCTGCGTGATGCGCGAAAGCCTCCCGGACCGCCTCCTGCTTTTTTGCCGGGATGTAATCGTCAGCGTCTCCGAAGTGAAAAAGGATTGGACATCTGACCTGTCGTGCCAAGCCCAGGGCGTCAGGAACCGCGGAGCCGTAGTAGGAGATGCACGTCACCGGGTCGGATAAGGCGGCGACCATGTATGCGATGCCACCGCCGAGGCAAAAGCCGAGGATGCCGGCCTTACCGCTCGCCACCTCCGGAAGGCCTCGAAGGTGCTCGAGCGCAGCTGTCGCGTCGTCGGCAGCCTTGGCGAAATCGAGTTGTCCCACGTAGCCGAACGCCCGCTGCAGGCCGTCGGAATCCTTCTCATCGATGGCGACTCCGGGGCTGAGCCGCCAGTAGAGGTCGGGCGCCATTGCCACGTAACCCAACTTGGCAAGCCGCCCGCAGACGCCCTTGATGTAGCCATTGACTCCGAATATCTCCTGGATCACGACCAGCCCCGGCCCCGATCCACCATCGGGCAGCGCCACATGGCCAAGGAAGCGGCCTCCATCATGCGCTCGGACCTGCTCGGTGCGATTCGTGTTCACGACCTCATCATCTTCCAGGACTGCCAACACAAGGGCGAGCCGTTCTATCGATGTGGAGTCGGCATCCCTTTAGCTTCGATGCAGGTTTAACTGCAACCTTTGACGCTGGGCCTGATCCTCGCTGGCTGTCGGAACCAGGAGCGCTGCAGCCGGGGTCATGTGGTAGCCGCTGACCAGGTGCATGACTTTGGCTGGTTTAGTAAGCGACGGGATTGATAGTCGGGGGGTTGGGGGGCGGGTCTGCCCGCCCCCGCTGACGTTCTAGTGTGAGGCTGCCTGAAAGCAGGCTACGTCGTACTGGGACACCGCCGCGGGATTGTTCGAGTTCTGTGGTTGGGCGCCGGCATACACAGTTTCCGCGTGGTTGAAGCCTGGTGTGTTGAAGCCGCTCGGGGTGAACGGGCCCGCGTCGCCAAAGAAGGACTGGCAACTCTGGTTGGGCTGCCCCTGGTTGCCGGTCGAATTGGCGTAAACCGGAAACGAGAACAAAGTGATCGCCCCCAGCGCGAGGACGATAGCGGTAATGCGCTTCATAGGCTGTACTCCTGTTTCAGTGGATCGGGGGCCGTTGCCTGTCAGGCCCATAAGCCACTACCGGCCGCGGTTACGACCTGGGTTGTGTTCGCTGAACAGCACTTTGCCGTCAAGGCGACCGTCTTACCGCCGGAGCCGCTCTCGCTTACGTTGTGGCCGTGTCTGATATGCCCGAAGCGTTGCGCCTAACGACTCGCGGGCGGGCTCTCCTGTCCGAAGTCAGATGCGTGGTGGGCCGCGGCTGGACTCGAACGACCTACCTCCGTGCTATTGGCCGTAGCGGCCCTACGCTGGAGCTAGGTTGCGTTGATCGTTCCGCAACGGGCAATCCGTTGGCTCGGTCCATGTGCCGGTTCGTTCCATATGAGCCAACCATCGCTCGTCGCGTGGGTCCTGTCGTTGGCCTAGTCGAGGGAACGGGTGTCGCCGTTCGGTCCCTGTCCGCCTGCCTTGCTGTTGCCGCAATCCTGAGACCCCATCACGTTCATAGCGCCAGCTACTACGTTTCCGCTTCGGAGGACCGCGCGACAACTACAGCGGTCGAGGTTCCCAGGTCATGACCCTGATATCGAACTGGCATCCAGGACGCTCCCATCGGATGAACTGATCGCCTGTACGAGCAAAGACGTGGCGCTCACGGTGACGCGAACGTATTCGTAGGTCGTGTCTTCGCGAAACGCGCTCCACGTCGGTTGCGCGATGGTGAACGTGTTGAAACCGTTACCGCCAGCGCCGGTGACGATGTATGTGATCCCGTTCAGGGCGCGCTGTCCGTCGATCAAGCCGTAGGTGCGCTCGTAGTTGTGTGAATTTCCCGACAGCACGAGTTGAACCTTCTGCTGCTGAAGGAGAGGAACAATGTTTTGCTGGACCGGAACTGAGCTGGAGTTCGCGCTTGTCGAGCTGTAAGGAGGATTCTGAAACACGACTATCCGCCACGTGCTCGACTGATGCGCGCTGAGGTCCGACTGGGCGAAGTTGTATTGCGGTGACCCTGGTGTGTAGGGTCGCTCCGTGTCCAGCACTAGGATGTGGGCGCTTCCCCAGTCATAGCTGAACCACTGCTCGTTGTTCGGCAACGAGAAATCTTGCCAAAAAGCACCGTCGCCGAAATATTCCTTCTCACCGTTGGCGGTCGTGAAGGTCTCGTGCATGAAAGCAGGTTGAAATTGCTTGAATAGCCGGTTATCGAAGTCCGAGTAAAAAGTCAGGAAATTCGGGTCGCGGCCGTCTGGATATATGTTGTCACCGACTGTCTGTATGAATTGAGTCGTGTCAGCGTTGATGTGTTGGGCGTTCTGCAACTCGCCAGTGGAGTTTCCTCCGAAGTCGCCTATCGCGGCGAACGAGAATGTGGTCCCTGGAGGTGCCGCTGTGGTCACGGTCGCAAGCTGGCTGACGACTGTGCCGTCTCCAACCTGATAGACATAGGTTGTTCCCGCCGTCAGTGGTCCGATGAGCATGACGTGGCGAGTGGTCAACACCGGATCGACCAGCGTCGCGGTGATGGTTCCCACCCCAAAGGCGACGACGCTTCGCGTCGGCAGATCGGTCCACCAGGTGATGCGCGCTGAGCTGGCCGTGGTCGACTGGGCCAGAGGACCGCGTGCAAGCCTGACCTGCCCCGCCGCCAGGGTCGTGCCGCTCTTGATGCCGGTCGGTGTTGAGACGTTACCGGCGCCGTCCACTGCCTCGATCGCGTACGAATAAGTCGTGCTCGGCGCCAAACCATTGTCGGAGTACGTGGTTCTCATTGGGAGGTCCACCTGACCAACGACCACGCCGTTCCGCAGCACGAGGTATCCGGAAACATCGGAGGACGAAGATGCGCCCCACGTCAGGTCGATTCGCGTTGGTGAGAACTTTTTGACCGACAGCGACCCAGAAGAGGGTGGGGCGGGCGGCACAGTATCGCTGGAGGAGGCCGTGGTGAAAGTGACGGTGCGAATCAGCGACAGGTTGTTGTCTGGATCGAGGGCCTGTATGCCGAACTGGTAGGTCTTGCCGCTGCGGAGAGCCGTGGCGGTGTACGAGTTCTTGAACCCATCTACGGTCCAGATGTACGGAAGTGATGGCGCAGGATTGCCCGGTACGCCCCGGAGGACCCTGAAGCCTTCGACCCTAGTGTTATCGCTCGACTTGCTCCAACTCAGCTTCGCCGACGAAGACGTGATCGAGGACACGGTGATCGCGCCAGGCTGGGTCGGTGGCGAAGTTTCGGCAGCCGCCTGTGTCGTCGTGGCAGCAACTTGGGAGAGCGCACCCTCAAGGCCTGCTGCGACCGTGGCCACCTGATATGCGTACGAAGTGAGCGGCGTCAGGCCGGTGTCGTCGTAGCTTGTGGCCGCAGTGTTGGTAAGCAGGCTTCCGTCGCGATAAATGTTGTACGAGGACCCGCTTGCAGCCGCGGTCCAGATCAACTCGACCGTGGTCCCGGTCAGGCCCTGGGCGACGACCACCGCCGGGGGCGGCGGTGAGTCTGCCTGTGCAAGACCAGCATGCATAAGCACGCCGGCACAGGGCGAGGCTACCAAAGCCAGGATAGCGATGAGGCGCCGTGCCATTACAGCCGATTTGACTCTAGCCAGCGGAACGCAGACGCGAATGGGACATGAGTCCCACCCTGATGGGCACAAGTCCCACCCGACTTTGTCCGCGAAGCATCTGCCGCGGTCGACTCGACCACCTACCTCCGCGTTAGATCCGGCTGAGCGCTGTGCTAATGAGAGCGGGAGGCCGAGCGTAGGGCGGCGAGTTATGTGGTGCGCTGGAAATGGCGATGGAGGATAGGCGGCCGCAACCACCAGTGCAACCGCCAGGTCAGTCCGAGGCACTTCCGCAGGAGCTGACGAGGTCGCACATGGTCGAGACAGGCAACCGTGAGATTGTTGAGAAGTTCTTCCAAGCGCTTAATGCTCACGACTGGGAAAGCATGGAACGGTTTCTTGATGCCGAATACGTGTGGGAAATGCCGCAGTCAGGCGAACGCATTCGTGGGCTGGCAAACAACCGAACGACGAATGAGAACTACCCAGGGCTGCCCAACGTTAAGACTCATAGGATCACCGGGAGCCCGGACAAGTGGGTCACGACGCCCAGCTTTACGATTCTCAAGATCACTGGTACGGGTGACGACTACACGACGGAGTCAGTCGCCACCTACCCGGATGGGAGCGTATGGCACGCGGTCGACATTTTCCACTTCCGTGCAGGAAAGATCCTCCACCACGTCGCCTACTTCGCGGCCGCCCTGGAAGCTCCTGAGTGGCGGGCCCGATGGGTGGAACGCTTCTAAGGCGTTCCACTGGTATATCCGCAGAAATCTGTCTGGCCCGCCTGTTGGAAGGCTTGCCGAACTGGTTCCGTGACCGCCTTGCGTGGCACATTTGATGGGAGTAACATTCGCGCGAAATGGTTTCACGGCGATTGCGGCAGCGGACGCCACGCCGTTACAGGATGGTGCAGCGCGCGGCGAGGGTCGATAAGACCCGGGATCAGATAATCCACGCTGCAGTCGCCATTCAGGCGAAGCAGGGGATCACAGAAACCAGCTGGGCGGCGATCGGAGCGGCCGCGCATCTTTCGACCGCAACCGTGTACCGGCATTTCGCGAGCCTCGACTCGCTGATTCCGGCCTGCGCGCAGGTCACGTTCGCCGCCGGCGCCCGCCTGCCGACCGCTACGGAAATCGAGAAGCTTTTCGCCGGGCTCTCGTCCACCAAGGAACGCCTTCAGACGTTGGTCGTGGAGTCATGCCGCTGCTATGAGCGCGGCGAGGGATGGCTCAACGCGTGCAGACGTGAGGCGCGAAATGTTCCCGCACTTGTGGTGGCTGTGCGGACCCAGGATCGCGCGCTGGATGTCCTGATTGCGGCCGCCGCGGGCCCGCGAGTGACTGGAGAGCGCGCGGCGGCAGTAAAAACGCTCATTGATTTCCCGTTCTGGAAATCGCTCGTCGATGCGGGCGTGCCCCGCCGGCAAGTGCCGTCAATCATCGCCGACCTCGCGTTCAGCCTGGTCGAGCAAAAAGAGAGGTAGACCATGGGCACCAAGACCAAAGACCGCGTCTACTCATTGGCCGACGGGGAGGGCCCCGCTTACTGGTTCGTCGGCGCCCTCTTGCAGCATAAGGCGGGCACGTTAGAGACAGAAGGGCGGTTGGCGTTGCTCGATCAGACCATGCCGCCCGGCTATGCCGTTCCGCGTCACATTCACTTCAACGAGGACGAGGCCTGGTACGTACTCGATGGCTCGATGACGTTCTACTGCGGCGAGCGGGTTATCGACGCGGCAGAGCGCAGTTGGGTATTCGCTCCCCGCGGCGTCGTCCACACCTTCAAGGTTGGGACCAAAGGAGCTCGAGCGCTGACATTAGCTTTTCCGTCAACATTCGCGGACTTCGTGGCCGAGATGGGCGAACAGGCCGCTAAGCTCACCGTACCTCCGCCAGGTCCGGTCGATGAGCGACGTCTGTCCGAGGTGGCGCACAAATACGGAATCGAGATCGTCGGACCGCCTCCGGACTAGGACCTCGGCCGCATCTCGGGACGCACTCTGCATTACGGTCCGGATTTGCGGTTAGCTCGGTTCGAGTTGGGTATCGGATTGGTGGGCCGTAGTTTCCGTAACGGGAACCGAATCGAAATCGTCGGTTTGACCGTCAGGCTCGGCGGGCCCGTCGATTGACATCGGCACGAGCGTCGATCGTAACGATCTGGATTCGGCGCTCTACCTAGTCGATACGACGTCGTATGAGTGGCCGATTATCAAGTGTCCCGAGGCGGTACTCTCAGTGAGGAGCCTGGGGCGTTCCCAGGCTCCCCTTGGGGGGCTACCCCACTAGTCCTCATTGAGAACGAAATCAAAGTAACCCTTTGAGCCGCTCACCTTGATCTCCAAGCTCTTATCGAAAAGAGGGTTGGGCTGGTTGCGCGGCGAATTTGGAAATAGATACAACTGGGTGAACAAGATCGCGCCGTTTGGAGCCCGGACCATCACGTGGATGTGCTGCCAATATTCCCCGGGGATCACAGTTTCCAGCCGGTATGCGCCGCGCGCGTCGGTCGACTGGTGACCCTGGAGACGGTAGCCGGTCGTGTCGTAAACGCCGTTGCCGTCTGCCTGCCAGAAGTCGAGGACAGCTGCCGCGATCGGCTTGCATGAGCGTGTCAGTACATGCCCGGTAAGGCTGAATGGGGTGCCGACAACGCCTGGCTCGAGAAGCGATGTGCGCTCTGGCGATCCAGACTTGTGGTAGGGCCCTTCGCCCCGCTCAGGAGTTGTCCCGCCGTGGCAGATCGTGGGTGTGGCACTTGGCGCAGCGGTCGTTGGCGATGAGCTAGAGCACGCCGCAAGCATGACCAAGGCCATAAGCACCAGGCCGGTTCGCACGGCGCTCATTGAACACCGCATGGCTGTCGTCCGCACACATGCGTAAGTACGGAGACCCTGTCAAACATGTGGCGGGCCGTAGTTTCCGTAACGCGAACCAGGCCACTCAATTGCCCGGCCGCCCTATCGCCCTCCGGAGAAAAAGCACGACGAGCGAGCGACAGGCTGACGCCTTAGGAGTCTAATGACCACCTACCGAGTTTGACTCTGCCTCGCCAGGATTCGGCTGACCGACGCTTCGATCTCTTCGTCCTTAGCACCGAGCCGCCGCGCCGCTGACACCATGCGAGCAACCGCCTCGTCCAAGCGCTGGCGTCGCTCGGTTCGAGGGACGAATGCGACCTCGGCTACACGCGTGCCGAGCCATCGGCTGCAAACGACCATCCCACTCGCCTCTAGCTCCCGATATGCGCGCGCGACGGTCCCTGGCGCAATCTGCATATCAGCAGCCAGTTGTCGCACGGAGGGCAATGGGGTGTTGGTCCGCAACGTTCCGCTTTCGACCAGCTCGGTCACCTGGGCCCGTATCTGCTCGTAAACGGGCACGGGCGAGGCGATATCAACGGTGAGCTCCATGTCTCGAGCCTTAGGCGTGTAGCCCGCCTGGTGGGAATGACCTGGCGGTTTCGGCAATCCTGATCAGGCTAGCCAGACTCGCGATGGCGCCAAGGCCAGCCGCGAACCCAAGGATCGCAAGCGTCACTGCCAGTGGCCCGGTCCAGGCCAGGGTGCCTGGTGGCGAGCAGATGGAACCAAATATGATCGCCGCCGACAAGGAAACGCCGGCAAGAGGCACCAGACCAATCGCTACGCCGGCAGCGAGCAAGCGTCGCATCGAGGCCCGCCGGCTAGCTTCATCGGCGGTTGCACTGAGCAGGTCCGAATCGGGGCGCGCCCTCTCCACAATCCGTCGCATAGAGAGCTCGACCAGTAAAGCTCCGAGTATTAGCGCGGTGAGAGCGGGCCCTCCGTAAGACCACCCTGGCCACGGGCTGGCGCCGCCCATCGACCCATCAGTACACGCCAGCGTCAGCGACCTGCCATCCGTTCCACCTGCCAGGCCCGCGGCCACGACAGCAACTGCTGCCGCTCCAGCAGCCGCTCTCCACACCCAGATCCAGCGAGTTTGAACGTAGCGTTCGAAGCTCCTCCGGTCCAGCGATACACGACGAACCGTCCCCGACGGCGTGCTGGGCATCATCAACTCGCCCAGCAATAGGCCAGCGACATAACCACTGATGGCCAGAGGCGCAATGAGGAAGATTGCCCGCTGACCGAGACTGAATGCAGACGCTACGGCCAGGATGATTCCAATCAACCCGAAGCCCCAGCGCACGATTCGGCGTCGGCCGCGGCTTGGGTCTGGTGCTGCGGGTGGACTGGTTTTCCTGCTCCGGAATCTGTCGGCGGCTGCAATTCCCACGGCGGCAATGGCAACCAGGAAAACGAGGAACGGGATCAGCCTTATAGCCATTGTGCGCCAGTCTCCCTGTAGCGCTGTATCAGCACACTAGTACACTATCCACGGTGTGCATCGAAGTCAAGAGATTTCTCGAGAAGGGTTGAGAGCCTGGACAGCATCGCGCAACCTCCGGCTCCCGATTGCGCCGAGTGTGCGTTTACCAAAACAGTGGGCCGCGGTGGACTTGCACCACCTACCTCGCGGTAAGGGGGCTTGAGCGCTGCGCCCAATCCTCGCCTGATCTCAGGCCAGTTTCATATGGTGTCCGTCCGGCAGTACGCGAGACGAAGAGTTGACGGCCGGCCCTCGGCACAAATTGGTGAATGAGGACGGCCTCGCTGGCCAAGCACCATCCGGAGCTCGAGGGTGTTTTCGGAACACTGAGCAAGAGCCGACCGCGTGTCCATGGAGAACGCCTTCAGCCGGCAAGGACGCCAACAGACGCCGGAAAGCGCCGTCGTTGAGTTACTGAATGCCACCCGACAATTGGCATCCCTGCCTTGGACCATCCGATCGACGACCGGATGTCGAAGGCCAAGGACTTATAGGGTCAGACGTGGTGGGCCGTAGTTTCCGTAACGCGAACCGCGACTTCGCGGTTGTCGGAGAGCCGATCACGCTCTGACTCTGCGACCAGCGACGACTTCGGACTTCCTAACTCCGCCTCCCAGGTCCCCAGTCAGGTCGGAGCGCTGGAAGGTCTCTCAGCCCCGGGTCCGGCGGGAGCGAAGTGTCGCCATCGTCAGCGCTCCATGCCCTTCCGTACTGATCTGGGATTGCGCCCCAACCGAAATATGCAAGCGGTCTATCGGGAACCAAGCCAACAGTTTCAACTGGATCGATCGGTGAACCGCCGACCGTGCATAGATGGGCCCAGTCGTCACCGAAGTCGAAGACATAGATGAACTGCTCCCCGGGATTGAGTCGCGCGAGGCTCAGGTTTTGCTCGTCGACAATCGAATCGTCGTCGTCTAACTCGGGATCGATAGTTCCGACGCGAGTCCCGTCCCCCAGCGTGAATTCATGCAGGTGTGACCTGTCCCACCTCGCGAATGCGTCGTCAATCGCCGTGGCCAGTTGGGCGAATGAATGAACAGTGGCTGCCGCAAAGATGCGACCGGGGCGCGGCCAGCAGCGCTCGCCACGGCCCTCGACCAGTTCAACCTGTATAGAAATCCATCGGTCAGGTCGCGGGCGTGAAAGTCGCCGTGATGCACCGCGAGCTCGGGCGCCGGTGCGTCGCGATTGGGTTCTGAACTCCGTCATGGGCGCCGCCGCCGCCGCCCATACGCGATCGACCTGTGCCGCACAGCTCTCACGACCACGCGCTCATGCCCGGACGAGCCCTCCAGCGTGTAAACGATCCTGTAGTTGCCTACGCGGGCAGACCAGCGGCCTCGGAGCCGACCTAGTAACGGCACTCCGACCCGGCGAGGCTCGACGGCAAGCGCTTCAAGTGTGTTGGCGACCGCAACTCTGAGGGGTTCTGGTAGTTTCCGAATGTCGTCGTGGGCGCCGCGCGTGAATACAAGCTCAGGCAAGCCCAAGCTCGCGCTTGACCTTTCCCCACGGAATCACACGACCTGCTGCCACATCTTCGTCGCTTGCCGCCAGATCGGCCATAAGCTGGGCATCGCCGAGAATCTCCAGCGTCTCAATCAGCGATTCGTACTCGGCTTGCGACATCACAACCGCCGAGGGCCGGCCGTTTCGCGTGATTACGACATGCTCATGGACGCGCTCGATCTCGTCGAGGAGTTCGGTCAAGTGGGTGCGGGCCTCAGTGAAAGGCAGGATTTTGGCCACGGCCAAATTGTACAGTATTTTGATCAGTGGGGTCGTGGTTTCCGTAACGCCAACCCAGAAGTACAAGATCCGAGCATCGATTTGACCTGAATCCGGATGTCAGAGCCATCCGCGCCTAGTGGTCCATTCTCCGAGGCACTCCAAGCAGACCTTACAGTTGGGCGGGTGAGCCACCAAGGCCTCGAGGGGTGGTTCCCCGAGTGCATCAACCGCGGTATGGGCAATCTTGGTGGCGTGGTGTGCCTCCGCCCGGACCACGTGCCCGCCGACCTACCATCCAAGGATGCACCTGGTCAGTTGTCCGAACTGCAACATCTCGACGGCCACTGGTGGAAGTCCTGCGTGATATGCGACGCGCGGATCCTCGCGGATCCTTGGTCTTGGGGCGTGTACGCGCTTTGCCTCTCATGTGCGTGGCTATACGAGAAGTCAGGAGCAGACTGGCCGACGACCGCCGACCCAAAGGCGCGGCGCATATATCCTGACGATCACCCTCTGGGCTGCGGGCCGGTGAGGATTGCACCGCGGCCCAGATAACGCCTCGAGCCTTCCTCCGAGTGACTGTGGTTGGGCCCATCGGTTCGCGTTATGGAAAGCGGTCGACTTGTGGTGGGCCGCGGTGGACTCGAACCACCTACGGCCGCGCTAGCGCAATTGAGAGCGTTGTGCGACACGATGGGGAATGCCGAGCGTGAGGCGGCCTGTTATGTGGCTTGACGCCCCGGTATCGGTAACGCAAAGGTGGCGTAGCCCGCCCGACATCTAAGGAGGTCACCATGAGCTATTTCACCGAGAAGGAGACCGAGTATTTGCGTGGGCAACGGTTGGGGCGGCTTGCTACGGTCGGCAGCGATGGCTCGCCGCACGTCGTGCCCGTGGGCTTTCGCCTCGACCCTGACGGGCATGCGATCGAGGTCGGCGGTCATGGCCTGAGTGCCTCGAAGAAATGGCACGATCTGCAGGCTAACCCGCGGATCGCTTTTGTGGTCGACGATCTCGAGAGCGTCAATCCGTGGACGCCGCGCGGCATTGAGATCCGAGGGCGAGCCGAATTGCATTCCGACGGTGGCCAGAAGTTCGGCTCCGGCTGGGACTCCGCTTGGATCCGCATCATGCCGCACCGCATCGTCAGCTGGGGAATTGAGGGAGCACCGTTTTCGGCCGGCAGTCGCAAGGCGCGTTCCGTCAACGGCAACTGATTTCGAGATTTAGTGGTGGGCCGCCGCGGACTCGAACCACCTACCTCCGCTTTATTCCAGGCCTGAGCGGAATGCAGAAGGCGGTCACTCAGATCCGCCACTCTGCGTCGAATCGGGGTGTTATCAGGCGTGATTGGTCTCAGGGTAGGAAGCCTCTAGTCAGGGCGCGGCACGGCAGTGCGTTACGAGCTCTGCACGGTAACGGGGTCACGACCGAGTTAGCATTCGGATGCGGTCCTACTTGTGATTGCGAGGAGGAGCTCATGGATGCATCCGACGTGGTCACCATCGTTAAAGATCAAGTCGATGCTTACAACACGCGGGACATCGACGGCGTCATGCGGTACTACGCTGACGATGCGGTCATTCTGGACGGCTTCGGAGCTGTCATTGCGGAGGGTCGCGACGGGATCAGAGCGGTGTACGAGCGCGTCTTCACCAACAACCCGGAGTTGCATGCAGACGTCCCAACGGCTTTCAGCGTCGGCAACTGGGTCGCGATTCATTCGATAGCGGCGAACTGGGCGATGCAGGACGGCTCCAGGCAGCAAATGCAGTGGATCGAGGTCTACCAGGTGAGCAACGAGAAGATCAAACGAGTCCAGCTCTTCAGGTGACTTGCCCGCTGCACTCCGCTCGTTGATTACCCAGTGGTGGGCCGTACCTTCCGTAACGCGAACCCACCGACGATGGTGGGGCTAGCAACAGGCAACCTATGAATTTGGCTCCGTCACTGCCACGCCCTCGCCAGACGACGTCGCCGCGCTCACGATCGAAGGGTGGACCTGACCATGGCTGAGCGAGGCCTCCCACCCTTGTTCACGCCGGATTTCTACCGAAACCCCTATCCCGTCTACAGCGAGCTGCGCAGATACGATCCGGTGCACTGGGACGAAGAGCATCAACTCTGGGTGCTGACCCGATACACAGACGTGGCGGCTGCACTGGTAAGCCCCGGACTCGTGCGTGGCGCAGGAGAGCTGACCATGGAGGCGGACGATCCTCTCCGTCGAGTCCTATCGCGAATGATGCTCTTCTCGGAGCCGCCAAGGCACACCAGGCTCCGATCGCTGGCCAATCGAGCATTCACGCCGCGGCGAGTCGAAGGCATGCGCGTGCGAATCCAAGCGATTGTCGATGAGCTGTTCGAGCGAATCGGCGGGCGGCGCGACGTCGATGTAATTGCTGACCTGGCTTACCGGTTGCCAGTAATCGTCATCAGCGAGATGCTCAGCTTGCCCCGCGTCGATATCGGCCTGTTCAAGCGCTGGTCGGATGATGTCATCGCCTACTCGGCCGGAGCGATTGACATGGAAGAGCGGGCGCGCACCAGTGTCACGGCCTTGTTGGCGTACTTCAACGCAATGGTCGGCCGGCTGCGCCGCCAGCCGGACAACACGATCATGAGCGCGCTCGTCGAGGGGCAGATCGATGGCAGCCAGCTAGATGAGGAGGAGTTGCTTGCGAACGCCATCCTGCTGCTGATGAATGGGCACGAGACAACGACCGACACCATCGGGAACGGCGTGCTCGCGTTGCTGCAAAACCCCGACCAGCTCAAGAAGCTACAGGCTCACCCTGAGCTCATAGTGAGCGCGACCGAAGAGATGATGCGGTATGACGGAGCCGTTCAGCTCCGGGGCGTGCGGTCAGCCCAGGAGCTCAGGATGGGCGGTAAGGAGATTGCCTCCGGCCAGACGGTCTACATGGTGGTAGGCGCGGCCAACCGGGACGCCGAACAATTCGCAGAGCCGGACCGTCTCGACATAGAGCGATCGCCAAACCGGCATCTTGAGTTCGGCCAGGGTATTCACTTTTGTCTGGGAGCTGCGCTTGCCCGCGCCGAATCGCAGATCACAATCCACTCTCTGCTGGTGAGGTGCCCCGGATTAGAACTGGGGACTGACCTGCTCGAGTGGAAATCCGTCCCAGTCTTTCGCGGCTTGAAGTCGTTGCCCGTTCAAGTATGAGCATGCCGAGGCGAGGTGAGTGGTGTCCCACGTTCCCACAATACGAACCCCGCCGAACTATTCGAAGGTAGGGGCTTCGCCTGGACGATGGTTGCTACGGGCGCCAAACAGTTCGAAGCAGTTTGCCGCGGTCAGACCGGTTCGAGCTTGAACACAGTGTGCTGTGGTGCGATGGCGGCGAACTCGGCGTCTGACGATTGCGGCGTGGCGCCAAAGTAAGGCCGCAACATCCGGCCGCTACCGAGACCGATCCTCGCTCGGAGGAACGGTACGCGTTCGGAGACGGGAACTTCCCTCAGGCGGACATCCTCGCGCACGGCACCCCGGCTCAGGGTCACCCGACCAGCCACACGCGCGTTCCTGACGGTGTTCGTTTCGCCGAAAACTGCGACCCAGTAGCGGTCACCCGACCGTTCCACGAGCCAGATCGGCGTCGAGTATTCCCTACCAGTCGTCCGGGTGCGAACCGTCACCAGCCGAATGGCCTTTGGTCCCATCCCGCCACGCACAAGGCGAGCAAGCAGCCCGTTCCCGACCCGCTTCCCAATCGTGTGCCTGTATTCCTTCAGGCGCCTAGTATCGCGCCACCGCAATCTCAGAAACCGGCACGACCTTACGTCCGAAGACGACCGAGAATGCCGACAGGTTGCCATCGCGGAGCCTGACGAAGCCGAACATCTGGCTCGAGCCAGGCGGCCAGCAGCACCGTCATAAGTCCCAGGACGAGCGGTACCACGGCCCCGGATCGGATGCCTCCGAAATAAAACATCACGAATCCTATCCCGCCCAAGGCAAGGGCTAGCACGGTGGCTCCGGCCACTCTGGCCGGACTGGGACGCAGCGTGATGTCGGGGTCTGCGGGCATCCTTGTGGACTCTATCGACTTGCTTCGCGACCCTGGCCCCACCTTCCCAGAGGGGCACACGCTCGGCCCCGGTGGCGTGGCGACTGTCTACATAACGAGTTTCGGCGTTATGCGGTCTGTTTGAGATCAGAAACAATGGTGGGCCGCGGTGGACTCGAACCACCTGCCTCCGAGTTAGACACGGCTGGGCGCTGTGCTAACGAGAGTGGAGCCGCGAGCGAAAGCCGTCGAGTTATGTGCTGCGCTCGAAGCCAAACGCTGAAGGGCTGGTGGTGGCCCCAGACATACCCAACTCGAATCCTGCAAGTTCAGAGAGCTCACCTCGGCTTGAGGGGCGATATGCAGGCGCTCGCCGCGTCCGATTACTAATTGACCGCAAGGAACGCCTTTACTACATCGGCAAGAAGGTCTGGGGCGCTGACCATCGCAACGTGCTCCTGCCTTGGCATGACGACGATCTGAGCGTTCGGCAAAGCTCCGGCGATCACCTCCGTACCTACCCGCATGGCAGGTGAACTGGCACCGCCAAGCAGAAGAAGCGTCGGGATCCGAACGTCGGCCAGGCGCCCTGGATCGAGCTTGAAACTGATCTGGATGATGCTGTCGTAAGGGAGTGATCGGGCACATTGAAGCGCCTCCTGCCACATCGGCGTGCCGCGCCTTGCTTCCACGGCAGTGGGTGGCAGTCTGGGACCCTCGAGTAAGAATGTGGCCACCGCGTCGTCAAGTTTGGCCGCCCGAATGAGCCCAAACAATCGATCCGGCAAGTCAGAGGCGCGGGGCTCTTCGACGCCGGGAAAGTAAGGTGGCTCGTACAGCACCAACCGGCGAATCGGGAGTCCAGTCAAAGCGGCCTGGATTGACAGAAGGGCGCCTGACGAGTGGCCAAGCAGATCGGCAGTCCCGCCTGTGGCATCGATGACTGCAGCTATGTCGTCGATTTCACGCTCGGGGGTGTAGCCATTTGCATCACCGCTGCCGCCGCGACCACGGCGATCCATGACGCAGACAGTGGCCTGTCCCGAAAGCAGGTCCGCTACCTTGAGCCAGCGCCGATGGTCATAGAGCGCCCCGCCGACGATTACGAGCGTGCGACCCCGACCGACCCGAAGGTAGGCGATGCGCACACCGTCGGCAGATACCGTTGCCTGGATCCTGCCGCCTGTGCTCACGGATGAAGTCTAGGTTTCGACCAGTACGGCAGGTTTCGAGTTGTGTATGGAAGGATGGGCCGCCGTGGACTCGCACCACGCTCCTCCACGGGTCCCGCCGAATGTTTGGACTCAGCACTTGTGGATGTCCTCGGCAGCGACCAGAGTAACCGTGTCCGATATGCCAGCTCCCGGTTAGTCGTCCCGGTAGACGGCCAACCGGTGGAAAGGAGGTTTGACATGGGCGGTGCATTGGAGGCGGCTACCCGACAGTATTTCGATTTCGTCGACCGAAAGGACGCCGAGGCGATCATCGAAGCAGGAACGGAAGACATTCAAGCAGTCGACGAGATCTCTCGCCGATGGATGCGCGGCATCAATGAGCTTGGCACTTACATCCGAGACTTGTTGAAGATGGTCGAGGACGTTCACACGTCGATCAGCAATGTCCACGAAACCCTGCAAGGAGACATCGGGATTTTGACGTGCTGGATCGAGCAGGACTACACATTGGACGGAAAGCGAATACATGTCTCCGCGCCTACGACTGTGGCTTCAGGCGAGAGAGCGGCGCATGGAAGGTGGTCCTCTTCCACTCAGTGCCGTTGCCGCCCGCAGAAGAGTGACCGATGCCTTGTGGTCGAGACTGAGCGCACGCTCTGGGGCGGTCGCTCGTTTCTCGCTCGGAACTTTGGTGGGCCGCGGTGGACTCGAACCACCTACCTCCGCGGTAGACACGGCTAAGCGCTGTGCTGACGAGAGTGGGGGCCCGAGCGTTAGGCTCCGAATTATGTGGTGCGCTGAGTCTCGGATCGCGAGCGCGGCAAGGATGGCAGTCGACAAACCACACCACTTAACACGGAGTGCGTTTTACAGGGATCGCTGTAGGAAAGCGTCCCATGGAGACGCTTAACCTCCATCAAGGGATCTCTCTAACAGGCACCTCACTCAGTCTTCGATCCCGCTCGGCAAGCCGGCATGGGCCACGAACGCTAGCTTGCGTCGCGGCTGCGTGACACGAGGCGCGGCCGAAGGCAAAGATTGCCAGGTCTCCTCGGAAGCGCTACAAATCAGCATGGATCCGGCCACCGACGTGGTTCACAGATTGGGGGTGGAAAGTGTTTGGGCTTGTCAAGCGACCGTTTCGGGAGATTGGTGCCTTAGGTCTCGCGGTGCTCGTGGGGATCGTAGCGAGCACTCCTGTTCTAGCCAGCAGCAGCCTTCTGCAGTTGAGCACTGATCCGTATACAAATACGAGTAGCCAACACAAGACCGAGGTCGAGCCAGATACTTTCGCCTCAGGATCGACGATCGTCTCCGCGTTCCAGGTCGGCCGATTCTTCGACGGCGGGGCCTCGAACATCGGCTTTGCGACGTCGACCGACGGCGGCAAGAAATGGACATCGGGCTTTCTTCCCGCCAGCACGGTCTTCGCGACCCCGGCCGGCATCTACGGGCGGGCGAGCGACCCTTCAGTGGCGTTCGACGCAAAGCACAACGTCTGGCTGATCTCGTTCCTCGGGATCGCGCCAAATGGCGCGTCGATCGATGTGGTCGATGTTGTCGTAAGCCGTTCGACCGACGGCGGTATGACCTGGTCTGTTCCGGTCGCCATCAGCGCGGATGGCTTGTTCAACGACAAGAACTGGACGACGTGCGACAGCACCGAGAGCAGCCCGTTCTTCGGCCACTGCTATACCGAGTTCGACGTTGTCAACTTCGGAGATCTTGAGCAGATGAGCACGTCAGCGGACGGCGGTCAGACGTGGGGTGCGCCGCTAGCCACCAGGGACCGAGTCCACGGCATCGGTGGCCAGCCGCTGGTCCAGCCAGACGGCACCGTCATTGTGCCCTTCGACGGCTTCAGCTTCGCAACCTTCCTCCTGATGGCCTTTCGGTCGACGGATGGTGGCGCCAACTGGAGCGCCGCCAGGGTGATCTCGCCGATCAAATTCCGGCGTCCGGCCGGAGGAATCCGGGCGGGAATCCCTCTTCCTTCCGCCGAGATGGACGCAAGCGGCCGTGACTACGTGGTCTGGTCCGATTGCCGGTTTGAGCCGCAATGTTCGGCCAGCGATCTGCTGCTGACGACCACTACCGATGGCGTCGTTTGGACGCACCCGTCGCTCATCCCCGCCGACCTTGTCGGATCGGGCGTGGATCACTTCATTCCTGGCTTGGCGGTCAACCGCTCAACCGCCGATGGATCCGCCAGGCTGGTCCTCGCGTTCTACTACTATCCCCAGGCGAGCTGCACGACATCAACCTGCCAGCTGAATGTGGGCATCGTCGCATCCGCGGATGGCGGATCCAGCTGGACTCGGACTGGTCAGATAGCCGGTCCGATGTCCTTGGGCTGGTTACCGAACACTTCTCAAGGGTTCATGGTCGGCGACTACATTTCGACCTCGTTTTCCGGCGGGACGGCATTTCCGGCATTCGCATTGGCCAGTGTCCCAAGCGGCACTGTTTTTGACGAGGCGACGTTCACTGTTAAGTACGGTATAGCGGCTGCCGGCGCCGCAGCGCCGACAACAACGACAAGCGGTTTCGGCAACACCAACGTTCAAGCGACCAGTGGTTCCGTAACCACTAGATAAGCGTCGGCGAAGGGCAAGCGATCCGGGCAGCGGTGGACACCCCGTTCACCGCTGTCCCGCGACACGACGAGCGGAGGGGGATCCGGCCGTAATCGGAGACGGCTGAGTGGACCGCGCAGAAATCGGGTGACACTACCAGTGGGCCAGTGGTGGGCCGAGGTGGACACGAACCACCTACCTCCGCGGTAATTGGCCCTGAGCGCCGTACTAACAACAATGGGAGGCCGAGTGTAAGGCGGGGTGTTACGTGGTCCGGGGAGACTGCCGATGTCTCCCGCGCGTCACCAGGGCGTCGCCGCCTTTGCCGACCTGACGAGGGTAGTCATTTCGCCTTTGACACGCCCATCAAGCAGAGGATATTGCGGCCTGAAGCCGGGCTCTGGTTCCATCGGCTGGAGAGGAGAAACGAGATGGGTGGTGCACTCGAAGCAGCGACCCGGCAGCTATTCGATTCCCTCGATCGAAAAGACGCGGAATCGATCATCCGAGCAGCCGCTGAAGACGTCCAAGGGGTCGACGAGATCTCTCGTCGATGGATGCGCGGCATCGACGAGCTTGGCGCTTACACCCGACAACTGGTGAAGATGGTCGGGGACGTTCACACGGCGATCAGCGACGTCCACGAAACCGTGCTGGGAGACATCGGGCTCATGACGTGCTGGATCGAGCAGGACTACACATTGGAAGGAAAGCGACAACACGTATCCGCGCCGACTACGCTGGCCTTCCGGCGAGAGAGCGGCGAATGGAAGATCCTCCTCTTCCACTCAGTACCGTTGCCACCTGAGGAAAAGTAACTGATGCCGTGTCGCAGCAACTTGGCGGGAGGGTCCGAGGCATGCTGGCCGCATTAGGCGAATGGCGCCGGCGGAGACCATCCAGTCGCTCGTCTCTCAGTCGAGACTGTGGTGGGCCGTAGTTTCCGTAACGCGAACCACCTTGCTGTTGCGGCTCGCGCGATCAGCCTCGGTTAGTTCGGCGTAGGAGTTGTGGTTCACGGTGCTCAGTCGAGAACCCCCCCTCACACGAGCACTGACTTCATAAGGGTCTGATATGGAATCCCATTCTCGACACCTGCCTCATGTGCCTCCTCAACATCGGGCTCAGCCCGTGCGTGCGTCTGTGAGGAGCCTCGCCTGAACGCATAAGATGGCTCAAGGCACCCACTCTGTCGCCGTTCCGTTGACAAGTCCGGGAGCTACGGGCATGGAAACAGCTGAGAACAAAGCGCTGGCCGGACGCTTCTATGAAGAGGTTTGGAATCGCGGGAATCTCGACGTTTGCCTTGAGCTATTCACAGATGACTGGATCCGGCACGACTTGCGGCCTACGCAGGCACTCCCCGGGCCTCATGGGATGATGAAAATCGCAGGCGATTTCAGACGAGCCTTCCCCGATCTCCGGTTCGCTGTTGACCTGATCCTCGCTGAGGATGACTTGGTTGCTGCTCGCTGGACCGCCGAAGGAACGTTCACAGGACCGTGGGGGGAACTCGAGCCGACCGGAAAGCACGCTCGCTTCTCGGGCGTCAACATTTTCCGCTTACGAAACGGAAGGATTTGCGAGATGTGGAATCACCGAGATGACTTCGGGCTGATGCAGCAGGTTGGCGCACCCGTGTACGCGGGCGCAGCACCGGAAACAAAGGACGCTCGATAGGACGCGGCGCTCTTTTTACGTTGCGATTGACGGTGCGAGTTCTCTGGTGGGCCGCAGTTTCCGTAACGCGAACCAGATTGAGATCCGAGGTCCCGTAATCCGATTTGGGTTAAGTGCCAAGCGGGTTTGCCGTGCCGCTCGCGTCGGGCCTGCGCAAGCCTCCGACGAAGTGCGTCACGAGCCCGCCGGGCAGGGCGCCGACGATTGTCAGGTTGTCCTGGCTCCAGGGGATGATGAAACAGAGGCTGCCCGAGCGCGAGGCGCCCGCCGGCAACTGCTGCGCGCCGAGCTTCGGCGCGGAGCCCAGCGGCTCGGCGGGGTAAGGGTGTCCGAAGGTGTCGTACAGCGTCCAGACGGCAGGGTCGATCAAGAGGGAATTCGAGCCGGCGGTATAGGTGAAGGGGACGAGAACGAAGTAACCGTCGCTGCGACTGTCATCCCAGTAGTCCCCGCCGTTGCAGTCGTACATGGCCTACTGGATGGTGACCATGCCGCCGTCGAGAGGGATCGGGCCGTTGTACTCCGTTCCCCAGTAGCGCGGATCGAGCTCATTGCGTGGCGGGATGCTGATCTGAATGCCACGGTCAAACTTGCTCAGGTTGACCTTAAGGTCCAAGTACGGCGTCTTCTGGTTGGGCGACGACGTCAGCTGCACGGGATATCCATCGTCCTGACGCAGCCAGACCCGAAAGGCCTGCCCGCCCGGCATGTCAGCGTCGATCACCCACGTGTCGGCGCCGTCGATCCTCTCTACGCCGACAACTCGGCCTCCCGTCGCCTGGCCGAGACTCGTGGGCAGGATGGCGCTCCAGGCGTAGGTGTCGATGCCCACCGCCTGATCGACGCCCCACGACGACTGATCGCTCTTCATGTAACGGTCCTGGCCGTCGATGATTTCGTTCAGCGGGCAGAGGTCGTAGCAGAAAGTGTCGGTCTCGCGCAGGGACGCCATCAGCTTCGGTTTGAGCACAATCTCGCCAGCGCCGCTCCACAGCTTCTTGACGTAGCGGCTGCCGGCTGCAAGCGGCCCCTCAGCCCCGAAATGAGTCTGATAGGTGATATGGGCGTCGGTGGGACTTGAGGCCTGGGCCAACAACTGGGCAGCCGGCGGGGCGGATGGGGCTGGTAGGACTCCGGTTGACACCGCTGCTCCGCCGCAAGCCGCAATGCAGCCCCAGACCGCGATCACCACCCCGGCGCACCTCCGTCGCGACATCGCTGTGTATAACTATGGAACCGGCAAGAACCGGCTCGACGATCGGCCAGCATTCCGGCTGCGGCGTGGACCTCGGGGTCGCGGACAGACCCTTGGCGGCGCCTCGTAGACTTCGTGAGCGGCATGAGCCGCATCATCTGTCGTCGCTGTGGCGACCGCCTTTCCTTGGTCGACGACCGCTGGATTCACATTGGCATCCCGATTGCTAAAGCCTGGACCCATCCAGTGCAGCCGGTTGAGGCAGGCTCTGCAGATGACCCGGGTGGTGCAGGTGCCGCAGTGCCCGCGCGACCGTACCCGCCGACCTTGTCGAGTGGCGCGGCGGCGGCCCTGACGTTTGAGCAGGATGAACCGACGACAAATGCGGTGGGCCAGGCAGACGCTGGGCGGTAGTGAGGATTGGCATGCCCAGTCTCTTGTTGGGACCGTTCAGCCCGGAGGCACCGCGGAACCTGTTTCGATATCGACAGTCAGCTGGCGGAGGCGATTACCGGCGACATTCAAGATCGTCGTCGCATGTCCACCCTTGCTCCAGGCCCGCAACCTGACGTGGACGTGAGGAGGCCCTGGAGGGATTACCTCTCCTGGGTACCACGCGATGGGGTGGCCGAATGTACAAGCAGTGGCGGATCCGTCGTACGATGCTTGAGGCTTTACTGCTGGCGCTGATCCGGCTAACCGGCGGGCGGTTGGCAGAGATCTTCTTTGGCGATGCCCCCTCTCACGACCGCCCAACGCGAACCTGCCCCTACGTCAAGCGAAGAACTTTGACGGACGAGGGGCCGAGCGTCCCCGCCCTCACTTACTCACGATAACTTCTGCGCGATCGAGTTCGCTCGGATCGGCTACGGCGTAGCTAGTATCCAGCTGAGTGATCTTCTTCTCGGTATGGCTTGTGTTCGTGGGCATCTTGTTCCTCGGGAATGCGTGGGTTCCATCTGGTCCGCCAACTCGCCGCTCATGGCTTGTCCGCTATCGCCCATTTGCATGGTTGGAGCAAGTCGGCCTAGATGGCATCCAAGTCCAGGCGCGTCTACAACGGATACTGGCGTACCGTATCGCCTGCACATTTCTAGGAGCGGTATTTGTCGCTGCTGGAACGGTGGTGCTGCTAACTCATCTTCAGTAACGATGCCCAGGTTGTATCTCTCCGTAGCGTTCCCGTATAGGGCAATAGCGCCGATTTCTAACCCGTCGGCCGACACTCTCGTTTGTACCTCCGCTAAGGACGAACTCGGGTGCCATGCTGATGACCTCATTGTCCAAGAAGATCACCGGCTACATGTGCGTGTTTTGTGGAGAGTCGATTGACTCCGGTGGACTCGACATCACTTCCCTCGTATTGATCACGAATTGGGACGGTCCGGAAGACCGACAGCAAAGTCAGCAATTCTTCGCACACTTCGAGTGTCTAGCCAAGAGCTTTCGCCCGGAAGTCTCGCGCGAGCTCGATCATCTGCGGGAAGAACAGAACGACTGACTCGAATACTCGCTGCCATCTGCTGCCTCCTTTGAGATGTGAGAGGCCGGCAAGCCTATGGCCCGCTTATCCCAATATCACGTGCGGCGTGCGAGTGCTACCGACGAGCGCGCGTTATCAGGTGCGAGTGAATTCAAGACTGTGGTGGGCCGCGGTGGACTCGAACCACCTACCTCCGCGTTAGGCACAGCTCAACGCTGTGCTAACGAGAGTGGAGCCGCGAGCGATTGCCGCCGAGTTATGTGGTGCGCTCGAAGCCAAAACGCTGAAGTTCTGGTGGTGGTGGACCTACACATACACGACTCGAATTCCGCGAGTACAGAGGACCGCACCTCGGCTTGAGGGCGATGTGCAGACGATCGTGCGACCGACTACTAATTGGCGATGGTGGCGGTGACTTCGGTCGAGTGTGGTCTCGGACTTCGGAGACCATGGACGCTACTCCGGGTGCATGACCTCGACGGGCTCACCTTTCAACAGACGGTGGCCGTTGCCGGTCGGTCGCTCTCGAAGTTAGAAGCGCCCACCCGGCGAGCAGCGTGCTCACCGGGTGGAGCGTTGGACCTTATCCGTGGTGAATGACGAGCGGATCCGCAAAAGGTTGTGGAATACCCAATCGTCCGTCTGACCAGGCGACGTAAAGGACCCCGCCTGTGAAGTAGTTGTCGGTGTAGTCACCAAAGTTGGGGACGATGATTGACGACACGGCGTTCCAGTCCGTCGATCCCGTTGTGATCTTGGTTTCCTTTCCCTTGGCGTTGGCTGTCAACCGAGGATCTATCTGGGCCGAAGCGTAGACGTCTGTCAGAGCCGTGTTTGGTGTCGCACGGCTGTAAAACGACACTGTCAGTTTGCCCTGGCTATCGGCGTTGCGGACGGCCGGTAGGAACTGCCACCCGCCTCCGCCGCTCGCGTTGTTGATCCGCACTGGTGAGCTCTGGACACGAGTCAAGCTTCCCAGATTGAAGCTCTGCATGAAGATGTCACCACTGGGTTTCAGTCGGGCATCGTTCCAGACCATGCTCACCGTCCCGGCGGGGCCGCTCACAGCCAGGCGCGGGAAGTCGTTCATCGGGAACCGGTTGTAGCCGGGAATAAACGCGGCTTCCATCGACGTGATGTTGACCGCTGCGGAGGCTGCCGGCCCACCGCATGGTGATGTGGCGGTCAGTGTCAAGCACGAGAAGGGCACGTAGTTCATCACGTTCTGGGTCGTCTCACCGCCGCAATTGAACAGACCGGAGAACCAGTCGTGCTCATACGCGACGTAGACGTCTCCGGTTTGCGTGTCTACCGCCGGGTAGGCACCTTCGTTCTCGCAGAAGTTCGGGTCGCCGGGAGCTATCACCAGGTATGGGGGTGCTTGGGATCCGGTGCTGCCGTTATGGCAGGTCGGGCTTGCCGGATTGCTGAGATCACACACCGCGAGCTCCACCACGCCGCTGAAGCCGGTGCTCGGCCCGAACTCTGTGTAAGTCATGTACAGCCTGTTACGTGCCGGGTCTATGGAGAGAAATTCTTTGTCCAGGAAGCTGCAGAAAGTGAAGCCGTAGAAGGACTGGCAATCCGAGCTGATCGCGGCCACGATTGGCTGGCTGCACGCGAGTGTGGCTGTGGATCCGGAGCCCACCACCTGACAAGCGGTTATCGACATCCCATTCTCTGGGACGAAGAACGGGATGAAGATGCTGCTTATGTAGAAGTATGTCGAACCGCCCACCGTGTAGGCCTCAACGCTCGGATCGCCGGCGATGACGGAACTATCGCAGCTGTTGTTCGGCAGACCGCCGAGGTCCCTGAAGCTCTTGCCGCCGTCGGTGGAGAACCCGTAACCGGTCAGCTGATCCTTGCTCTGAGGCGAGCCGCACGGAGCGAAGAAGCCCGTGCCGTCATTCCACGCCTCGACGACATATTGTCCCGCAGCGGCTATGGAGGTTTCCGACTGTCCGTGAATCGACACACCCGACGGGGTGACGTCCTCCTGAGGATTCGCCGCGTTGACGTTCGGAGCGTACGGATTGCCACTGGACGGACTGTTTACCGTCGCCGGCGCGAAACCCGTTGGTTGGGGCGGGAAGCAAAACATCTGCGCCCCCTGGGACGCCTGAACAGACTTTCCAAGTTTGCTACAGAATGGATTGTTGTTGGGGTTGAGCTGTTTTGCCTGGTGCTTTGGCCCAGCCGGATTGGACCGTGCGTTGACCGTCGCAATCGCCGACAAGCCGCCGATGGCGATGACCAAGACCAGACCAGAAAGGATTACGGAGGTTTTCCATCGGGACCGGTTTCTCATGAGCAACTCTCCTCACCCAGGCTGAAGGCATACGGTTCACCGGTCTGACGTCCCCGCCAGACTTGCCCTCCTTGTGCAGAGCGGCCCCACCCGCGCAGGGTCAGCGACTGCTCACTCAGCAATCCGTCCCGCCCTGCCCAGCTTTTATACCTCCTGATCGGTGCCCGGTCAATGCAGGCGCGGATTTCGTCATACCTGGCCTCAGCTAGCCGGCAAGCTCTTCGGCAAGGTATGTCCGTAAGGCCGAGTATGTCCCGTCTCGCGGCAACAGAATGTATGCCCCGCCAGAGATTTCCTCTTTGCGGAGGAAGTTGGAATCGTCGATCGTCACCCGACGGGTGTCTTGCAGCCAAACGTGTGAGAAAAGCCCAACCATCTCCCGCATATCCGTTGGGCGGAGGTTGGTTTTGACTCCGTCTTGGAGGGCGGCAGCGAGCCGCAACATGCCCGGACCGAGCTGCAACGAGGTCAGTCGATGCAAGATCGCGGTCAGAACGACCTCCTGCCGGCTCGACCGATCGCTGTCAGAGGTGCTGAGACGGGACCGTGCGTACTCCAGCGCCCGCTCGCCACTCATCCACTGCAGACCGGGATCAAAGTGGATGTGCATGGTTTGCCCCGAGTCGTCGAGGGGATAGCGGGGGTCGTCGAGAGCAACCGGAACGGTGACCCATACACCGCCCAGCGCGTCGATCAGCGGCGGAAAGGCGTCGATATCGATGACCGCCCATCCATCAATGCGTTGGCCGGTCAGTTCTGAAACCGTGGCTGCCGCGAGATCGCCCCCGCCGGTTGGCGTCCGCCAGCGCGAGCTCAAGTGTGGATCGTCGCGATGGGCGCCGAGCTCGTAAGCGGTGTATAGCTGCCCACTGATTTCTCCGCGAGCCGGAGCCGGGATGCTGACCGACAGCCAGCGCGGCAACGAGACGATAACGGGTCGCCCTGCTCCGCCAACCGAGAGGAGCAGGATCGTGTCGGTAAGGTTGGCATCCTCGGCTTCGGAGCCCCCCTTCGCCAGGAGAAGTAGGGTGATCCGTGCTCCGTGCTGGCTTTTCCAGGCGATCGATCCCGTCGGGGGTCCGGCGTGGCTCGCAAGAGCCACGAGATCGCCGGGCTGGGTATTGGGCGCGACCGTGACCAACACCGACCACAACCAACCCGCTAGTACGAGAGTGACTAAGGTGACCAGCGCCACCAGCGCGACAAGTGCCCTGCGCACCAATGCGAAAACACTCTAAGGCTGCGGCAGCGAAGGTGGTATCCGGCACCAGAGAAGGGGGCCCGGGTTTATAACTAGGGCCATGATGGCTCGAAAACTGGGCCGTCTCCTGGTTTCCGTCTTCGGCTCGGTCCTTGTGGCGGTGGTTTTCAACGCCAGTCCGGGTGTTCCGCCGTATGGGCTCGCGGCCGCTCATCCCGCCCAAGGCATGAATTCATTGGCGGCTGGCGAAAGCTTGGCGGTCGGGTCGAACAACTCACCACAGCCGAGCTCGCAGGCGGGCCCGGGCACGAGGATTCCGCCATTCAAATGCCCCGTCACCGAAAGCCCAGCCGGCGTTTGTGCTCCATGCATTCCGCTTGCCGGTAACGATCAGCCAACCCGCTTCTGCTTGCCTTGCAAGCCCATCACTACCGAAGCCCCGCTGCCCAGGATAGGCTGCCCAAGCTCATCGCCTCCCGCGCCACCCGCGCCGAATCCGACCATCATCCTCTGCTCCCTTCAACCCCTCCCGCCAGGTCAGCCAACTTTTTTGCCGGGGTCCGATGCTGTCTGCGGCATAGGTTTCAAACCCGGCGAGGGGCTGACGCTCACCGCCACCGGCTCGCGGGGCAGGCTGTCATGGTCCGCGCAGGCAAACGCCCGAGGCCAGTTCGAATCCTTCTTGCCGCCGGTGCTGTGTAGGATCCTGCCGGTCAGCCTCAGGGCAACCGGGAACTCGGGCGATCACTCCAACGCGTTGGCGATAATCCGCAGCACTTGTCCGTTGGAGTAGGCGACTTGCCGCGTGGTTATGTGATAGCTGCACGACTCCGCAAGGACCGTGGGTGCGCCAAGCAAAGAAGTCATCCGCGATGCAGAGGAAGCAGTCCCGAGACGCAATGCTGAATGGAACCCCCGGTCAGCGAAAGGCCCTGCTCAAAAAGCTCGTCGTCGACGTCAGGTTTGAGAGCCGAAACAGCATCATCCCAACCTTCCGCCTTCCGACGCGTTCGATTCGCATTACGGAAAGTAAGGTGGGCCGCGGTGGACTCGAACCACCTACCTCCGCGTTAGATCGGGCTGAGCGCTGTGCTGATGACCCGTGTTGATCTCGGATAGATCGAACGTCATGCGCCGAGTTATGTGGTGCGGGGATCAGCAGGGACAGCGACCTCGGTGCTGGGTGCCGATTTGTCCGGGCACCATGAGCAGAACCAGGTTCCCGGTTGGTAAGCCAAGCCCGATCAGACCCTTCAAGAGTTGGTCTTGCACCTTGTTCCGGTGGGTGTGTATTAACCATCTGTGTCGCAGCTTACCCCTGCAGCGACAACCATTGGAGTCACGGCAAATCGTCCCAACTTCGATGAGAAACTGTGGCGACGGGTGCCGCCGCATGGTGTCTGATCCGACCCAGCGGGGGATTGCATGTCTGGTCTTGACCAAAGCGAGCAGCCGCCCCGTATCACCACTCCGATCCGGCCCCGATGCCGGAATCTATCCAGTCTGCACAGTGGCCGCCTACCCGGTAGGCGGCCCTGTCAATCACTCCAGCTAAGTTGGATCGCCGTCAGTTCTGGATGATTACCGTCACATCTATGGTCTCTTGTAGGGTGTCCGTCGCAGAAACTCCCGGCGGCAGCGGCCCGATGAAGCCGAGCTCCGAGGCAGTCCCCGTCAGGGTGGAGGTGCAGTGTGTCGTCGCCTGGTTGGGATGCGAGTTGCCGCGGCCCTGGACCTGAGTGCCCGAGAAGATCGACTTACTCGTGGTCACGTCGAAGAGGCCGAACGTGAAGGCCGTCGGCATCCCGTGCGTGCCGGTGGTGCCCACCACCTGCGCGGCACCGAAACCGCCCTGGCCGTTTCCTCCATTGGCGTTGTTCACACTGACGGTCACGGTCCCGAACTGGCCGCAGTCCAAGGTCAGCGTGCTATGGCCGTTGGCCACTCCGCTGGCCTGAGCTGGGATCGACATCAGCAGCACCGCGCCTATCGCGGCGAAGGTCGGACTAAGTCTCTTCATAAGACGCTCCCCAGTTCTCAAAACGCGGGCATAGCAAAGCCCTCTTCCATCTGTAACCCTAGGCTTGCGCGGCCCGAAGTCAATGGGAGCTTTGCCTTGGCAGTCTTGTGGACGTTCTGAACCCCCCTTTACGAATCCAGAGGTGAGGCGAGAGCGCAGGGATGGAGACCAACGACTCTCGCCCCCGGTTGGAACCGCGAAGGTGAGGGCCGAGGAGCCTCTGATGCAAACTCGGCCCCCACCGTCGAAGCTGTCGCAAATGAGCCTCGAAGACATGTTGCGCCCCACGTCTTGCTGGCGGCGTTGCAAAACTTAAGAGTTATGTAGGTTCTGGACGCGAGGACTGCGCTGGGATCGGATATCGGTGCGTCTGTCTGGCCGGAACGACGCTGGCGAAGGCGAAGGCGCCATATCGCTGAGTTGTATCGGTAATGCTGTCGCTTGACTCATCCCGCTGATCGCATGAAGCTTCGAGTGAACGGCATCGGCATGCCTCCGCCGACCGATGGTGCCATCCGCGAACTGGTCCAAGTCCTCAAGTTCCGCTGGATCTTGCGCGTGCCTAGAGATCAGATGCTTGAGCAACTCAACCCAGTCCATCGTCTCTCGCCAAGTTTGTGGGTGGGAATGACCTGTAGTCGGTCGCATGTTGCTACGCAAGCTCGTCACCCCGTTCTCGATGTCGAGCACGCCAGCGAGCCACTTGCAATGGTCAGCTGGTTTCGCTCTTCGAGGTGCGCGACCCGAAGCCGTTCGCGACAAATCCCCGACAACTTCACTGGCTGGAACATTCAGCCTGACTCCGTTGTTGGTGTACTCCGTCAAGAAGGATGCGGCAATCCGCATACCGCCCTATGTCCAGGACTAAAGCCCAACAGGGTGGGAGGACTGACCGAATGTTTCGGACGACTGGCATGGGCCGAGCTCCAGCTGGTTCGATGTGGAGACGACGAAAGCGGGGATTAACCGCCGAACGGCAGCACCGCTCTTGCGGCACGGCTTCCACCGCGCCGCCCTAGAAGCCCTCGATCTCGACCGGCTGCGCTCGAACGGGTACGCCTTGCATCTGCCTCCTCCTCCTAGGGTCTCGCCGCCGGTGCCCCAAAGGCACGCTGATAAGTCCGACGTCGGGTTCAGCGCGGGTTACGATACTTCGAGCCGTGGAAGGTCAGCGAGGTGGAGGAGTCATCTTCATCTTGTGAGGCGGAACCTTGCTGTTTGCGGCGTGGAAGCCGAAGTCGCTCCCGGGGCGGTTGTTGGTCGCGGTGACCTGAACCACAGCCGGCTTTGGTCTGTACGTAGATATTGGTGTGGTGGCTTGGGAGTGTGGTGGCTTGGGAGTGTTCTTACTCCTCCTTGGAGCTGTTTTCGGAGTCCTCGCCTGACTTCTCGAGATCATGTCGACTCGCGGGGGTCACCGTCCATCAGCCAAAACTATTGCTCGCTGGCACCGCACGATGGCGGTCCCTAGCGCCAGCTTCACGTGCGAGGCGAAAGTTTCCGAACGCTTTGCTAGGGCGGCTTCGCTAGCGATACGCCACCAATCAGGAGCCCGAGTACCAAGCACCAGCTCACTGTTTCTGGAATCCGACGGGGAATGAAAACAGCCTTCCCTGGCGAATACGGCGTATGAATCCGACCCACCAACTGATAAAGACCGCGGGCAGCAAGATCGCTGCCGCGGCGATCGCTAGTGGGGGAATGCGAAACCCAATCCTGCGACTGCAGCCCCGACCAGGGGCCAGCTGAGCGGCATACCATCTCATTGCTTCCGCAGTCAAGCCCCAATCCTCAGATCCCTGGCCGACACCTCCCGCGGGTCGCGTCGCTAGGCCCCACCGATTTAATGCGACAGTGACAGAGAGAGAGAACACACAACCCGAGACACGTAGCAGCGACGATTTGCCTCATCGGGCTCACGCGGTCACTGTCGGTTTTGGCGCTTTCGGTCGGGCTTTGGTTGCGGTAAGAGCCGGCATGCAAGCGCTGTGCTATTGCTTCGTACCAGGTCTACTTGGAAACTCGAGTTCAAGATGTGGTGGGCCGCGGTGGACTCGAACCACCTACCTCCGCGTTATCAGCACGGCGCTCTGCCAGTTGAGCTAGCGGCCCTCTCCTCGACCCCGAGCCGGACCAGACCAAGGGAGTCTAGCTGGGTCGCTTGATTCTACGAAGGCACTGAAACACGCTGGCCGACCCCGCGAGGAGCCGGCCAGCCGCCGGAGGGATGAACCGCGAATGGTCAGGTGACGGTCGGCCTCATCACCACTTCTGTCTGGTCGTCGGGCCCCGCGATCGCGTACGCGACCATGCCGACGATGCCCAGGGCGACCAGGTGCAGGACGAGGACCGCGGCAAACCAGCCCCACGCACGCTGCTGCCCCAGCCTGATCAGAGCGCCGATCCACATGACGAGAGTGACGATGCCGGCGATCGCCAGCACCACGTAAGCGACCACCGCGTCGGGTGGCGCCGAGCTGCTCGCCTGCGCTCCACGGGACATGGCGAACATCGCGACGAGCGCGATCAGCCAGACGATCCACGCGCCGATATACCAACGGGTCGTGATCCGCTTGCTCATGAGGGGCCTCCTGGGTCCACCAAGGATGGGTTCTTACTTGGTGAACGAGGCCCCGTGCGGCGCTACTCGCGCGTCAAGAAAATTGGCAGGGGCGGAAGGATTCGAACCCTCGGCCCTCGGTTTTGGAGACCGATGCTCTGACCAGACTGAGCTACGCCCCTATGCGCCTACGGAATTTTACCCAACCCCCTCCGGACCCACGGCTAGGATCGACTGAGAGATGGCCGCGGACGATCTGCCTGTCCTGATCGTCGGCGACGTCCACGGCGACATCGAGCGCCTCGCCGCCGCCCTCCAGCCATATCCAGCGAGCGAGTGGCGCACGATCTTCTTGGGCGACCTCGTCGACTACGGCATGTTCGGCGTCGGGTGTCTGCGCTATGCGCGCGACCGCCAGAATACCGACGTCATCCTCGGCAATCACGAGGTCGCGATGCTGTGGGCGCTGCAAGATCCCACTCGAATCGGCTTCTTCATCAGCATCGGCGGCCACCAGCACGACCTCGACGAGCTGCGCGCCGATGAACCTCTGCAGGAGTGGCTCAAAACCCGTCCCCTGATGATCAAGCTGCGCGACGGCACGCTCGTCCAGCATTGCGGCAACGACGACTATCGGATGTTGCTCGGCAACTACGAATCCGATCCCGTGAACGCGATCAACTCCAAGGCGAGCCTCGTCCTGGAGGCAGGCGACGCCCACCTCCTATGGGAGGTGATGAGCGGCAAGGGCGTCTTCGCGACGCAGCCCGAACGGCTCGAACGTTGGTTGCAGCACACCGGTTGTCGCCGGGTCGTCTTCGGACACACCCCGCACCGCAACGCGGTTCCGGCGCGTTATCACGGCGGCAAGGCGATCAACTTCGACGGCGGCCTCTCGCGATCGCATCGGATGTACCGGCGAGGCGCGCCTCTCGCCGCCAGCGTCGCGCCGCTGGAAGACTAGGCCACCGCCGGGCGGCAATCCTTGCACGGCCGGTAGCCCGCCGCACGCGCTTCCGACTCGTCGTGGAAGAAGACAAAGTTCCCCTCCCTCACCCGCCGGCCGTGAAAGCACGTCGGGAAGCAGAAGATCTTGGTGCTGCGCACCCCCTCGTAACGCAGCCCGGAGTGGGCTAGCTTCTCCAACCGCTTGAGCTGAACGCCCTCCAGCGTGAGAATCGAGCGCTTCGCCTCGGGTCCACCGCCGCCGTAGTTGCCGATCATCCCATCGGTACGAACCACGCGATGGCACGGGATGAAATACGGGATGGGGTTGTTGGCGAGCGCTGTCCCGACCGCGCGCACAGCCGCGGGATGCCCGATCTCGCGCGCGATCCATCCATACGGCCGGACCTCGCCGCGCCGGATCTCCTGCGTCTTCATCAAGACAGCCTGCGTGAAGGGCGTCAGGCCGCGAAGGTCGAACTTAAGGCGGCGCTTGCCATCGAGCTGCTCCTCGATCTTCGCTGCCAGGTCCTCGGGCGGATCGACGCGGACGAGCTGGCGCCCAACGTCCTTGCGGAACCACTCCTCGAACTCGCCCGCCGACTTACTGCGCATCGCCGCCGAAACGCCGAACCGGCTCCAGGCGACGTAGACATGCCCCAGCACCGTCTCGAAAACCGCATATGAATCGGCCGCGCCCACCTGGGCCAGCACACGCTCCGCAAAGCCCGCCGGCGCCTTGACGTCGGCCAGGCGCTTCACCTCATAGATCGCCGTCGACATGGTCATCTCCTCTCAGGATTTTCAATCCGCGATGCACGTTGGCCTTGACCGTCCCGACGGGTTGGCCCAGCGCCTCGGCGGCCTCGGCGTAAGACAGCTCATGGACGTGCCGGAGCACGACCGCCTCCCGATAGCGCAGCGGCAGGCAGGCCACGCGGGCGACCAGCGCGTCGATCTCGGCCCGCCGGATGACGTCCGCCTCCGGGCCCTCTCCACGGTCGGGCTCGTTGCCGTTCAACTCCACCAGGCGTGGCCGAGTCCCTCGCACGCGGTTGCGGAAGACGTTGACGGCGATCCTATGCAGCCACGCCTTCTGCTTGAGCTCGCGCACCCGGTCCGGTGGGTACGTCATCAACGCCCGGTACGCCCGCAGAAATGTGTCCTGCGCAACTTCTTCGGCGTCGTGCCTGTTGCCGGTCAGGGCCAGGCTCACCGCGTAGATGCGGTCCTGGTTGTCGCGGACCAGGCGCTCGAAGACGCGCTCCGTAACCTCCATCTGCCTCCTCAACACACAAAAGGGCGAGTCGGTTGCAGGGGAACCATGATGCGGCCCCTGGTGTACATGATGCGTTCCGATGGAGGGCCGGCCAGCGGACGATCCAGACCTGATCACACGCGCCCAGCGCGGTGATAAGGCCGCCTACGAGGAGATCGTGCAGCGCTACCAGCAGATCGCGTTCCGCACCGCTTACGTCGTCACGGGCTCGGCCGCGGACGCCGAAGACGCCGCGCAGGAGGGCTTCATGAAGGCGTTCCGGGCGCTTGACCGATTCCGCGCGGGGGCCGACCTTCGGCCCTGGCTGCTGCGGATCGTCGCCAACGAGGCCCGCAACCGCGTGCGTTCGTCCGGCCGCCGCCACCAGCTCGAGCTCCGCCTGACCGAAGGCTTCCGCCCGGGGGATGCGGCCCCATCTCCCGAGGCGGTAGCCGTGGCGGCGGACGAGCGCCGCCGGCTGCTCGAGACGATCAACGCGCTCAGCGAGGACGATCGGCTGGTCATAGCAAGCCGCTATTTCCTCGACTTGAGCGGCGAGGAGACCGCGGCCGCGCTAGGCATTCCCGAGGGCACCGTCAAGTCGAGGCTTTCACGTGCCCTGGCTCGGCTGAAGGCTCGGGTGGAGGAGGCGGCCAGTGCCTGACCTCGAGCAGCAGCTGACCGCCCTCGCGGCGGAAATCGAATGGCCGCCAACCCCCAGGTTGCATGTCTCCATGCCCCTCCCCGCTCGCCGGGAAGGGCGAGGGTGGGAGTTCCCGATTCGGCTATCACCTCGTTTGAGCCGTCCGCTGGCCATCGCGGCCGCCGCCCTCGTGATCGTCGCGATCGCCCTGGCCGCGTACCCGCCTTCCCGCGACGCCATCGCCCGGTGGGTCAACCTGCACACGACCATCCAGCGGGTCCCCAACCCGCCCACCCCCTCACCTTTGCCCTCCGGGTCGACAGGCGAGCGGCTCCATCTCGGCTCGCCGACCACCCTGGGAGCCGCGCAGCAGAAGGTCACGTGGAAGATCGCCGTCCCGTCGACGCTCGGCCAGCCGGACGAGGTGTACCTGAAGGAGCCTCCATCCGGCCCGACCCAGGACGAGGTGGCGCTGGTCTACACGGAACGCGCCGGCATTCCAACGTCGCGGCTGACGGGCGTCTCGGTGCTCGTCATGGAAGCGCGCGGCAAGTTCGACGAGATCTTCTTCCAGAAGACCATTGGGTCCGAGGGGACGATCGAAGAGGTGAACGTCGGCGGGCACGCCGGCTACTGGATCACCGGACCGCCGCACGACTTCTTCTTCACCCAGGCCGACGGCACCCGGTACTTCGACACCCTGCGGCTCGCCGGCAACACCCTGATCTTCGACGACAACGGAACCCTCGTGCGGATCGAAGGCGATCTGACCAGGGACCAGGCAATCCGGCTCGGAGCGTCTCTGTAGCCGAACCGCTCGGCACGCTGCGGTGTAAGGGAGACGAGGTGATGAACATGCGAATCTCGGGCGCAGCGCTCTGCATTGGGATCCTGGTCACGGCGTGCGGCGCCACGCAGACGCAGGCGGGTAGCGGAGACAAGCTTTACGCGGCGGTCTCCGCCGGGCACTCGCAGTTCGTTCAGGTGATCGACTCCCGCTCCCACAAAGTGGAGCGGCGCCTTCCGATGGGGGTTCCCTCGAGCGATTGGAAGCACCTCTACTCGATCCTCTCCACCTCCCTGGTCGACACCGACCCCCAGACGGGTGCGACCCTGTCGACGCTCGCGCTTGGGCACGCGTACCGGCTGCCCGACGCCACTTTCACCGGCGTCCCGGGCGGACTCTCGCCCAACGGACAGTGGCTCGTCATCGAGCGCTACGACGTCACCGGCGAGGATCTGCCGTCCGCTTCTCACTTCCTCCTGATCGAAACCCCCGGGCTGAAGGTCAAGAGCAGGATCGACCTAGCTGGATTCTTCAACTTCGATGCCGTAAGCAACGACGGTCGGCGCCTATACCTGATCCAGTTCGTCAGCGGCAAGGCGTACTACGTGCGGTGGTACGACCTGGCCATGGGCCGCCTCGATCCCGGTGTCGTATTCGACAAGAACGACGGAGCGAACGCCATGAGCGGTCTGCGCCTGTCCGGAGTCGCGTCCGCCAACGGCGGATGGCTGTACAGCATGTACGTGCGCGACCACGCGGGACCATTCATCCACGCGCTGAGCCTCGACGGGCCCATCGCGTTCTGCCTCGATCTTCCGGGCTCCGGATACGCGGAGGACGGATCCGCCATGCAGTGGTCGCTGGCGCTCAGCCCAGGCGGCTCGACCGTCTACGCCGCCAACTTGGCGAGCGGGGAGGTCGCGAAGGTGGGAATCGCCGACGGCGCGCCGCAGATCGTGCACAAAGCACACATCGCGCTGACGACATCGACGGGCGGCCTGATCAAGAACGTAGAGGCGAAGGAGCTGGGCGCCAACGCCGCAGTGGTCAGCCTCGACGGCAGCACCCTCGTCGTGGCCGGCGGGTCGGGCCTGGTTTGGATCGATGCTCAAGCGCTCGCGGTCCGGCACCGCGAGCTCACGGATTGGCGCATCTGGAGCGTGGGCCTGAGCCCGGACGGCCGGAACCTCTACGCGATGAGCGAAGGCGGCAAGGTCGCCGAGATCTCGATGGGCTCCGCCACAGTCGGCGCGACCTTCGATCTCAGCGGCGGTCAGCCGGTTGCCCTCATGCGGGTGGCCGCTTCCTAGCGGGATCGATCTCGTAGCCGCGGCAGCTGAGGACCGGCAGCCGCGGATACTGCGGAAACGACGGGTCGGTGGCGGAGCGCCCGCACATCCAGAAGGTGCTTCGCGTGCCCTTCACGGTCCGGGAATGCTTGCAGGTCTCGCACAGGCCGACCTGCGTCCTCCCCATTTACGGGGAGGTGGCAGGCGAAGCCCGACGGAGGGGCTGTGAGTTGAGCGCCTTGACCAGCCGCTCAAAGTTGTTCGCGATCCCGTACTTCTTCGCCAGCTCCTCGACCTTCTTCGCATCTTCGGGATACTTGTCGCGCCGGCCTCGCGGCACTTTGATTGCCAGATCACGCACCGGGGGCACGACCTTGAGGGCTCTCTCGAGATACTCGGCGTTGGCGTTGCGGAACACGCCGGCCTCGAGCATCGCCGCCACCGACCCATACCTCGTGACCAACTCCGCGGCCTTCTTGTCGCCCACCCCCGCGATCCCCGGCAGCCCGTCCGACGGATCGCCGCGCAGGATCGCGTAGTCGGCGTACGCACGGCCCGGAATCGCGTAGCGGCGTGCCACCTCGGCTTCGTCGACTACGGCGACCCCTCCCTTTTGGGGGTAAAGCACAATCACGTCGGTGCCTTGAACCTGGCTGAAGAGGTCACGGTCGCCGCTCGCGATCTCGATCGGAGGTTTTACCTTCGCCGCGAGAGAGGCGACGATGTCCTCGGCTTCATACCCCTCGAGGCCGACCACGTCGATCCCGACCGCTTCGAGTGATGCAAGGATGATCGGGACCTGGGGGATCAGGGCCGGCGGGATCGGCTCCCCTGTGCGGTGCTCCTTGTAACCCGGGATCAGCTCGACGCGCCAGTCCGGCCGCCAGTCCTCATCGGTGGTGAATGCCAGGTGGCGGGGACGCCGATCGGTGACATATCGCGCGAGCGTGTCCAGCGTCCCACGCACCGCGTTGACCATGTGGCCACCGGGTCCGCGCATGGTTTGCGGGATCGCATAAAAGGCTCGAAAGAACATGCTCGAGCCGTCGACCAGGAGCCATTCGGGCAAGACCTGACCATGCTAGTTCGCCCACAATGGCGGCGGTTTGAAGGTTGCCGTCGCGCTGGGGGTGGTCAGTCTGCTGCTCGCGGGTTGCGATCCGACCCCCGGTCCAGCCCCACTGGCCTCCGCGTCCCCGACGCCTGCCGCGAATCTTGGTCTGACCCAGGCCGGCGATCTGCGCACGCACCTCGATCTGATCCTGGGCGAGCAGGTGATGATCGCGGCCAAAGAGACCGTTGCGGCCGTCAATCACTCAGACGAGTACGCGGCGTACACGGCGCTGCTGACCGCCAACGCCGCTGATCTCACCCAGCTCATGCGGCGCGCTTTCGGCAACACCACGGCGACGAAGATCTCGGAAGCATGGAGCACCCAGAACAGCGACCTGATCGACTACGCGATCGGCGTCGTCACTCACGACGACGCCCGGTCGAAGAGCGCGATGACCAACCTCACGACGAAATTCGTCCCGCAGTTCTCGCAGCTGCTCAGTGACGCAAGCCACCTCCCGCTCGATCCCGTCACCCAACTCGAAAGCCAGCAGGTGCTCGAGGACAAAGCCTTCATCGATGACTACTTCGCAAACAAGGTGTCGGCGTTCTACGCGGACCTTCATCGTGCATATACGCAGAGCTCGCGCTTGGGCGATGCTCTGGCGGTCGAGGTCGCGAGCAGGTTCCCGGACAAGTATCCCGGTGACCCGTCCAGTCATGCGGTGTACGTGCGGGTGCAGGCCAACCTGATGCTGCAGGAGCATTCCTACCTCGCGACGATGGCCACGTCGGCCGCCATCGCGGGGCGTACCGCCGAGAAGAATGTCGCCCAGTCCATGCTTTCCGACAGGGCGGACGCCGTTTCGGCGCTGTTCGCGTCGTCCACCGGCGCCCTTTCCGCTCCGCTGGTCGCACAGTGGACGAATGAGCACAGCGCGCTCTTCACCTACGCGGCAGGTGACGCGCGGGCCAAGCCGGATCTCACACAGAAATTCGTCAACGAGTTCGCGTCGCTGGCTCACGTCTCCAAGGCTTATGTCCTCGACCATGTCAACGCCACCCTCAAGGTGATCGACGACCAGCGTGCGAAAAACGCAACCGCGGTGGCGAACGACGATCGATCCGCAGCCACATCGAACCAACCCATCGGGGACTCAATCCAGGGCTGAGGCGATGATCTCCAGGCCGGTCGCGGCTTCATCAGGTTTGAGCACCAGTGGCGGGCTGATCCGGACCGCGCGGGTACCAGCAGTCAGCAGGAGAAGTCCCCGCTCGAAAGCCGCCTGGACAAGCTTGGCGGCGTGCTCGGACGTCTTCAGCTCGAGCGCGAGCATCAGGCCGATGCCTCTCACGTCGGTGACGCTCCTGTGGCTCGATGCGATCTCGCGAAGGCCGTCCTGGAGCTGAGCGCCGACGCGAGCCGCGTTGTCCATCAATCCGGCTTCGAGCAGGTCCATGGTGACAAGACCCGCAGCGCATGCGATGGGATTGCCGCCAAACGTGCTGCCTTGCGACCCAGGC
>Ga0209160_1000107_pt1 | contig 56706 bp, 59 predicted proteins | sample GraSoiAngelo_153_FD_186167 | JGI IMG/M metagenome (GOLD analysis project Ga0209160, IMG submission 186167) | Grasslands soil microbial communities from the Angelo Coastal Reserve, California, USA - 14_1009_12_40cm (SPAdes) (version 2) | ecosystem: Environmental > Terrestrial > Soil > Grasslands ...
CGGCTTGCGGAACCGCGATGGAGCCGGAGGACCTTTTCTGCGCGAAGTGTGGCGCTCGAGTCGCGTGAGGCGGAATGGGGTTTTACTGCGCCGGCAATCGAAGAGTGGACCGAGTGGGATTTGAACCCACGGCTTCCGCCTTGCGAAGGCGGCGATCTTCCGCTGATCTATCGGCCCAGCGGGGCTACCGCACATCGGGGGCCCGCAAATAGGTTTCGTCGTGCGCGCAAACACGGCAATGGATCCGCGAACGAATGAGGGGAACCAATCAACGGCCCTTCGCCCGACGGGCCAATTCTTTAAGAACGCCCAGCACGTGCGACGCGACGGCGACGATGGGCGTCCGGTTGTACAACACCCGCACGAGGAAGAAGGAGGCGTTCGCCCCCCTTACGCCAGGCTTCGTCAAGATGTACGTCTGCGGTCCGACGACGTACGACTACAGCCATCTCGGCCATGCGCGGTCTTACATCGACTTCGATGTCGCCCGACGGTACCTCGAGTACCTCGGGCATCGCGTGACGTACGTCGTGAACTTCACGGACATCGAGGAAGTCATCATTCGACGCGCGAAGGCGGTAGGAAAGGATCCGCTCGTCTATGCACAGTTCTACATCGATGCGTTCTTGGACGACATGCGCGCGTTGAACGTGCGGCCGGCGGACCACATGCCGAAGGTGAGCGGGCACATCCGGGAGATCACGGCCCTCGTGAGACGGCTGATCGACCGGGGCTATGCATACTCGGTCGATGGGGAGGTGTACTTCCGCACGAGGAAGGCGAAGCATTCGTTCGGCATCCTGACCCACCAGAAGTTCGCGGACATCGTCGTCGAACCGCCCGCCGGGGAGAGCCCGAAGGAAGACCCGCTCGACTTTGCCCTGTGGAAGAAATCGAAGGGCGACGAGCCGTCGTGGCCGAGCCCGTGGGGCGACGGTCGTCCGGGCTGGCACGTCGAATGCAATGCGATGGCGAACAAGTACCTCGGCGCGCCCCTCGACATCCACGGCGGCGGCGTCGACCTGAAGTTCCCGCATCACGAGAGCGAGGCGATGATCTGCGAAGGCGCGTGGGGTGGGGAGTGGGCCCGGACGTGGATGCACAACGGATTCGTCACGCTGGCGCGCGAGAAGATGTCGAAGAGCCTCGGGAACTTCGTCACGATTCGCGAGGTCCTGCGCGATTTCCCGGGGGAAGTCATCCGACTCTGCCTTCTCAAGGCCCCGTACCGCGAAGACGTCGAATACGACCAGGCATGCTTCGCGCGGGCGCAGAAGGAGTACGACGGGATGCGTGCGGTGATCGACGCCGCGAAGACCGCGTCCGGCCCTGGATCCGGAGGGAAGGTCGACGCGCTCGTGGCGCGAACCCGGGACGGATTCCGGGCGGCGATGGATGACGACCTCAACACGCGCGATGCCATCTTCCGCCTTCAGCAGCTGACCGAGGCGATCGTCGAGATCCCGACGATGTCGGCATCGGAAGGAAGGGCGGTCGTCGGCGCGTTTCGAGAATCCGGTCAGATCCTCGGCCTGTTCCCGGACTTGGGATAGGCGATCGCGTCGCGTCTTGACTCGCTTCAGGTCCTGAGAAATCTCGGGAGGACGGTTACGTCCGACCCGACGCGGCGTGTGGCGGAACCCTTTTATGAAGGCCCCGTATGGGCGCATCTCTCACTCAGGGGAGCCCATGGCGGAGTTCAAGGCGGTCATCGCGGACCCGAAGACGGGCAAGGCCTACAAACGGGACATCAGCGGACACTATGCGAACGCCCTCATCGGCAAGAAAATCGGAGAGGACCTCGACGGCTTGTACGTTGGCCTGCCAGGCTACAAGCTCCAGATCACGGGCGGGAGCGACAAAGACGGCTTCCCGATGCGGTCCGACCTGCCCGGACCCCGGCGGAAACGCCTCCTCGTGAGCGGCGGCGTCGGCTTCCACCCCGTTCGGTCTGGGATGCGGAAGAAGAAGACGGTCCGCGGGAACACGGTCTCGCCGGACATCTTGCAGCTGAACCTGAAGATCGTCGTGCGCGGGCCGAAGTCGATCGAGGACGCGTGGCAGGAGCAGGCGCGATGAAGGTTCCCGGCCAGCCGGAGGTCAACATCGGCGTGGTCGGCCACGTGGACCATGGGAAGTCGACGCTCACGGAGCGGCTCACCGGCGAACGCACGGACCGTCACAGCGAGGAGATCAAGCGGGGCATCTCGATCCGCCTTGGCTACGCGGACATGGCGATCTACAAGTGTCCGAAGGAGCCGGAGCCCGCGTGTTATCAGAACACCGAGATGTGCAAGACGCACAACGTGAAGGGCGAGCTGCAGCGGATCGTATCGTTTGTCGACTCGCCCGGCCACGAGACGCTCATGGCCACGATGCTCAGCGGCGCGGCGATCATGGACGGCGCGCTCCTCGTGATCGCGGCGAACGAAGACGTGCCGCAGCCCCAGACGAAGGAGCACCTGATGGCCCTCGGGATTATCGGGGTCGACAAGATCGTGATCGTGCAGAACAAGATCGACATCGTGGACCCGAAGGAGGCGGAGGAGAACTACCGCCAGATCGAGGCGTTCACCAAGGGGACCGTCGCGCAGGGCGCGCCGATCGTCCCGGTGTCGGCCCACCACGACGTGAACCTCGACGTCCTGATGATGATGATTCAGAAGGTGATCCCGACGAGGCCCCGCGAGGAGGCGAAGCCCGCGAAGATGTACGTGGCCCGCTCGTTCGACGTGAACCAGCCTGGGATCGGGCCGGAGAAGATTGTCGGCGGCGTGCTTGGCGGGAGCTTGATGCAGGGCCGGATGAAGGTCGGGGAGGAGATCGAGATCTCGCCCGGGCGCCAGGTGGCACTCGGGAACAAGACGGAATGGAAGAACCTCACGACCACGATCCGGTCCCTGCACACGGGCGGGTCCACCCGGAAGGAGGTCCGTCCGGGCGGGCTGATCGCGATCGGGACGAACCTCGATCCGGTGCTCACGAAGGCAGACGGCCTCGTCGGCCGGGTCGTCGCGCCGCCGGGTTCGTTGCCGGAGATCCTGATGAAGATGTCCGTCGAGGTCAATCTGCTCGAGCGGGTCGTCGGGGTCCCGGAGGAGCTGAAAGTCGAGGGCATCAAGACCTCGGAACCGCTGATGGTGTCCGTCGGGACCGCGACGACGGTCGGCGTCGTGACGTCGGCGCGGGAGAATCGGGCCGACATGGCCCTCAAGATCCCCGTCGTCGCCGAGCCCGGTCAGCGCGTCGCGGTCTCCCGTCGGATCGGCGGGAAGTGGCGGCTCATAGGGTACGGCGTGCTGAAATAGGGCTGTTTTCGCGAATCGCCGACGCGGAAGGGCGGGCCTGGAACCGCTGTAAACATGTTTACAGTATCCTCGAACGCGCGGACCGGCGTGCGCAGCCCCTTTGAGTATTTTCATCTTCCCCTCCCGTGAGTACTTATAATATAGCTGTCTTTATGGAAGTTTAATGCCCCAGTCTCTATCCCACAAACAGACACCGGAAACGCTGGTCCTGCTTTCGTACGACGTATCGGCGATCAACCGCTCTGCGGCTTCCCATGTGGCGCATCTCATCTTCGGCCGGAAAGACGCAGGCCGCGACTCCCCGACGCCATACATCCACCGGCCTGAAGTCGTGTGGATTGGTCAGTCGGTGTTCGTGATGCCACGGTCGATTGCGACCGAGCTTGCGGCGAAGCTCCGCGGCCTCGGTGCTTTCGTGGCCATGGCGCAGGTCTCCATGGCATTCCGCGAAATCGAGGCCTTCCGGCGACGCGCCTCGCAGCGCTGCGTGCCGTAAACATGTTTACGGAGCTTCGAGTCGCAATACGCAGAAATAAGATCCGACTCCATCGCCTCCGTGGCATGCGCGTGCTCCACCGTGATCCGAAGACGGGCGAGATCAAGCTCCGCGTGGAGAACGCGGACGATCTGTGGCATCTCCACAACTTGGTCCTCCCGGGAGATCTCGTGCGCGCCTCGACGTACCGCCGCGAAGAGGTGAAGACGGACAAGGTCCGCCCCGAGCGCGGCGAGAAGGTCCGCGTGACCCTCATGATCCGCGTCGAGGGCGTCGAGTTCCAGCCCTTCTCCGACCGGCTCCGTCTGACGGGGGTCATCGTCGAGGGACCCCAAGACCTCGGACGGCATCACACGTTGAACGTCGCGGTGGATGATGTCCTGTCCGTCATCAAGACCTGGAGGCCGCACGAATTGCGGCGGATCGACGAAGCCGTCGCCGCCGCGCAAAAGCCGCTCGTCGCATTCCTTTCCCTCGATGACGAGGAAGCCCTCGTCGCGCAGCTCCGTCAATATGGGGTCCACGAGCTCGCCACAATCCACGCCCCGGGCCACGGGAAGATGTTCCCTTCCGGGGACGCCCGGTCCGTCTTCTTCGACGACATCCTGACTAAGCTCCGGATGACCCCGATTGGTGAGGCGCTCGTCGTCGTTGGGCCCGGGTTCACCCGGGACGCGTTCCTCGAGTTTCTGAAAAGCCGTGACCCCGCCCTCGCGTCGAAAGTCCACAGCCATGGCACGGCCCACGCGGGGATGCATGGGATTCACGAGGCGCTGAAGGCCGGCGTCGGCGCGAAGGTCTTCGGAGAGAGTCGGGTCGGCTACGAGACGCGCCTCGTGGAGCGGCTTCTCGAAGCGATTGCGACGGACAAGCCGTGCGCGTATGGCCCTGCGGAGGTTGGCGAGGCCGTCGACGCCGGAGCGGTCGAGACGCTCTTAGTCAGCGACGCGGTCGTCCGCGATCCCGGGGTCGAGGAGATGATGCGGGCTGCCGAATCGGCACGGGGAACGGTCGTCCTCATCAGCCGACATCACGAGGCGGGCCAGAAGCTCGAGGCGTTGGGAGGCATCGCGGCTCTGCTGCGTTTCCCAATCAAGTGAGTCTGCGGGTCGATCGACGTCCTCACGCGCGACCTCGGGATTCTCCGCGGACGATTCCCGCGGCGATCAAGTGGGCCACCCGAAGCGGCTCCGGGAGCACCCCGCGGACCGTCGTGAGGGAGAGTGCCTCTTGGACGTCGGCCCGTTTCGTCCCGACGTAGGTGACCCACACCGTGCCGGCGCGCGTTCGGATCGCCTCGACCGGGTGGCGTCGGATTAGCTCCAGCCGCTGGTCCCAGTCGTCGAACCGCCGTCTCAGCGCGGTCTCGATCGCAACGAGATTCGGCTTCCGGCGCGTGACGGTGACGATCGGCCGTCCGACCGCTTCTTTCAGGGCATCCACGTCGATTACATTGAAACCGCCAACCGCGGTCCCGTCGATGAGGACCATCGCGAGCCCGGCGCGATACCGTGAGGCGCGCACCATCGACGCGATCCGATCGGTCGCGTCGTGTCCGTCGACCTCCGCGAGGGTCGTCAGGACCCCTTCGATGTACGACGGCGCCTGCACGACGACCCCGATCACCGGGACCGATTCATCTGAGAAACGGAACGGCGCGTCGTCGATCCCGAGGAACCGCGACTTTGCCTTCATCGTCAGATCAGCTTCAGGTGGCCCGTGACCCGGTCGACGATCGCGGCGGGGCCCGGCCCGACTCCGAGGCACGTGACGGTCCCGGGCGGGAGCTCGGTGAGCCCGGCATCTTCCACGAGGGCGGTGGGCAAGTGCATCGAACGAGCTTTCGCCTGGAGGCCCCGCAGGTCCGCGAGGGTGCCGGCGTGGACCACGACTTTCTTCTGGCCTTCTTCGACCCAATCCGCGAACCACTTCCGGTGATGCGCCTTCGCGTCGAGCGCCGCCATCACGGCGGCGTGGGCGACCTGGACCGCGAGCTTACCCCGGGACAACTCGAGGTCCGAGCGCACCGCGATGACGAGCTTGAACTTCATGCTCTGGCTCCGTCAGTACAGCTCCGCGGCCCGTTCCTCTTCGAGCTTTCGGAGTTCGGCCTCGAGGACCTTCAGCTCCGCCCGAGACTTGTCCCGGACGGTCTCGTAGTACGACTTCGCTTCCGTGGACTGGAGGCGCATCCGCCGCTCCGCGTCCTTGATCGACCGCCGGAGGGCTTCCCGTCGCTCCGCGAGTTCTTGGAGCTTCATCCGGACCCGATGGTCTCGCTCCTCCTCCGTCAGAAGCTCGCCCGGTCCCGGTTTCGGAAGCCTCGCGAGCGAGGGATGGACGCGGACCATCCACGGATACGCGCCGCGCCACCACCCCAGGACGAAGAACGCGGCGGACAGACCGATCAGCCCGGCCGCGAGGTTCGGCGCGGTCACGTCCCCGAACCCTGATGCGTTTACCCCTAACGAATTCAGGAAGAACGCCCAAAACACGGTGACGGCAATCGACAGGACGAATCCGAGGGTGAGCCGATACAGGGTGTCATATTCCCGGTCCAACTCGCCTTTTCGCGGGTACAGTGCGTTGATCAACAGGTACCCGGGTAGGAAGAACAAGAGCACGAGCGCGCCGACGACGCGGGCCGTCGCGACGATCGCGCCGAGGACATCGTCCGGCAACGCGCGGCCCAGCGGCCGGAGTCTATTTGAAGATTGTGCGGACGATCTTCTCCGGAGGAAAAGGCTTAGACGGGTCGGCGCATACGTGCGAGTCCGGAGGATCTCCCACGGACCGGAATCGCATCAAGACGTACGTGCGCGGCTTCGATGAAGCCCTCGCGGGAGGCGTCCCGGAAGGCTACGTCGTCCTCGTGAGCGGCGCGCCCGGGACGATGAAGTCCTCTCTCGCGTACTCGATTCTGTACCAGAACGCGTTGCAGGAAGGCCGGAAGTCCGCGTACTTCACGCTGGAACAGAGCAAGGACCTCACGCTCGAGCACATGGCCTCGATGGGGATGACGGACGCACGCGGCGCGCAGCACATCACGACGCTCGACATGGGCAACATCCGCAAGAACCTCAGCTACCTCCAGGGCCGCGGCTCTTGGCTCGATCTGTTCAAGATGTACTGCAATAACGTGATGAAAACCGACGCAGTCTCCGTCCTCGTCGTCGACTCGCTCGACGTCCTCGAGACGATGGCGAAGATGCAGGACCCCCGGTCCGAACTGTACTTCCTCTTCGAGTGGCTACGAGATCTCGGGCCCCTGACGTTCCTCATCTCGGAGAAGCCGTTGGAACTCGGGACCGGTCAAGCGCCCGCCGAGGAGGCGTACCTCGCGGACGGGATCATCGCGCTCGAGATGCACCCGACCTCGGACCTCTACGTGCAACGGCGACTCCGAGTCGTCAAAATGCGTGCGACGAAACACGACACGGGCTACTACGCCCTCTCTTTCGACGACGGCTCGTTCGAGGTCGCCCGCGCCGTCACGGGGACGTCGTGACGTAAGCGGGAATCTTCGAGAAAGGCCGTCCACCCGGAGCGGTCAGTGACGAAACCGCGAATCTCCCCGCTAGGCCTTTATACCGGCCGGGAAACTCGTACGATGTCCGCGCGGGGCCTCCCCCGCGTCGGTTCAGGCGCCCACCGATCTTCCATGGCCCAGACGACACCCTCCGAGGTCACGGGGGCGAGCAGCGGAGCCCCCGTTGCCGTCCTCGTGATTGACGGGAACGAGGAGCACCAGATCCTCAGCGTCGCAGCCCTCACTCGTCGGAAGTGGATCGTCCGCACCGCAGCGTCCCGTCGGCAAGGGCTGCAGCTCGCCCTCGCGTACTATTTCGACGCAATCGTCATCGCCAGTAAGCTGCGCGACGGCAGCGGGATCGAGCTGCTGCGGGCGCTCGCGGGGCGCCTTCCCGGAACTCCGGTCATTTTCGTCGTGCCGCCGGATGGCGAAGAGGCCGCGTTGCAGGCGATGGAGTCTGGCGCCCAATCTTATATCGTGAAGACGCCGCGCTACAATGAGCTCCTGCCCGCCATCGTGTGGGAGCACGTCGAGGAGGCGCGGAACCGGAAGCGGCTCATCGAGACGGAGCAGGTCCGGGCCCAGGTCGTCACGGAACGGAAGACGGTCGAAGAACGGCTGTCCCAGAGCCAGGCCCGCTTGAGGATGGTCCTCGAACAGGCGCCCCTCCTCCTGTGGAGCACGGATCAAGACCTGCGGGTCACATCCGCGATGGGAGCGGGCCTCCAAGGCTTGGAGCTGCCTCAAGGCCAGGAGCGCGGCCTCACGCTGTATGAATACTTCAATGTCCGAGACGACGACATGGAGCCGATCGCGGCCCACCGCCGGGCGCTCCTGGGAGAGAGCGTCGCCACGCAGATCGAATGGCACGGCCGGTCGTACGACGTGCACATCGAACCGCTCCGTTCGGGCGACGGCGGGATCCTCGGGACGATCGGCGTGGCGCTCGACGTCTCGGAGCGCACCCGGACGGAGGAGAGCCTGCGGCGGAGCGATGTGCGGTTCCAGCTCCTCGGGCGCGCGACGAACGACGTCGTGTGGGACTGGGATTTCCAGACGGACGGCATGTGGATCAACGAGAACCTGGCGGCCGCATTCGGATACCGCGCCGAAGATGTCGAGCCCACCGGCGCATGGTGGGAGGAGCACCTCCATCCGGACGATCGCGGACGGATTGCGGAGGGGATCCAAGGGCTCATCCAGAGCGGCGGTTCCGCCTGGAGCGCGGAGTACCGGTTCCGGCGCAAGGACGGAACGTACGCGACCGTGGTGGATCGCGGCTACGTGTTCCACGACCCCTCGGGACATCCGGTGCGCATGATTGGATCCACGATGGACGTCACGAGACAGCGGAAGGCGGAGGCGATCCAATCCGCCGTCTACAAGATCTCCGAAGCCGCGAACTCCGCGAAGCACCTACAGGAACTGTACCGGCAGATCCACAAGGTCATTGGCGGGCTCATGCCCGCGACGAACTTCTACATCGCCCTATACGAAGACCGGACGAAGACCCTGAGCTTCCCGTATTTCGTCGACGAGGCCGAAGCCCCTCCGCCGCCGCAGGAACTCGGCCGCGGTCTCACCGAATACGTCCTCCGGACCGGCCGGCCCCTCCTCGCGTCTCCGCAGGTCTTCGAGGACCTCACCCGGACCGGCGAGGTCGAACTCGTCGGGCCGCCATCCGTCGACTGGGTCGGCGCCCCGCTCGCCAGCCAAGGGAAGGCGATCGGCGTGATTGTGGTCCAGAGCTACAAGGAAGGCGTCCGGTTCGTCGAGGAAGACAAGGCCGTCCTCAACTTCGTCTCCGAGCAGGTCGCGATGGCGATCGAGCGAAAGCGCACGCACGAGAGCTTCCTCCAAACCTCGTCCGAGCTCGAGGCGATCTTCCGCGCCGTCCCGGACCTGTACTTCCGCCTCTCGGCCGACGGGACGATCCTCGGATACTACGCGGGCCGCTACGCCGACCTCTACGTTCCCCCGGAGTCCTTCATCGGGCGGCGAATCCACGAGGTCCTCCCGAAAGACGTGGGGGACCCGTTCGCGCGAGCGATGCGAAAAGTCCTCGAGACGAACGGGCTCGTGACGATGGAATATTCGCTCGAGGTCCCATCGGGCCGGAAGGAGTTCGAAGCCCGGATCCTCCCGCTAATCAACGACCAAGTCGTCCTCGTGGTTCGAGACATCACGGAGCGGAAGGCCGCCGAGTCCGCGCTCAAAGCTTCGACGGAACGGCTCCTCGAGTCGGAGCGGCTCGCCACGCTGGGCCAGCTCGCCGGGTTCATCGCTCATGAGCTGAATACGCCCTTCACGAACATTTCCCTCCTGACGGACGCGGTCGCGCGGCGGGTGCAAGACGGTTCGGTGACGGAGAAGCTCGAGAAGATCCACGAGGAGCGACGTCGGGCCGCCGAAATCATTCGGGAGCTCGTGGGCTTGTCCCGGAGCCGACCCGTCACGGTCGACGTGGACCTCCGATCGATCGTCGAGAGGGCGGTCGACGAAGTCCGACGCCACCGGAAAACGGGCGTGGCCTTCGAGGTCGGCCTCGGAGAGGTCACCGTCCCGGTGAGGGCGGACCCCCTGCAACTTCAAGAGGTCGTGATGAATCTCCTCCGGAATGCGATCGACGCGACGAATCGCGGCGCGGTCCGAGTCCGCCTCGAGCAGCGGCCGGGATTCCACGCGATTGTCGTGTCGGATACGGGGACCGGGATGACGCCGGAGGTCTTGTCTCACGCCTTCGACCCCTTCTTCACGACGAAGGTGCGTCGCCAGGGGCTGGGCATCGGCCTCCCGCTCTCGAAGTACATCGTGGCGAACCATGGGGGGACGATCGAAGTGACATCGGAGCCGGGGAAAGGATCGACCTTCACGGTCCTGTTGCCCCGAGGGGACCGATCACATGAGGATCCTGATCGCGGATGACGACGAGACCCTGCGAAGCGAGCTCGCGGGGATCCTCCGCGAAGACGGTCACGAGGTCGTCGCCGCGGCGGACGGCGGCGAGGCCCTGCGAGCCGTCGAACGGGAATCGTTCGACGTGGCCCTCCTCGATCTGAAGATGCCGAAGGCGTCCGGCCTGGACGTCCTCCATCGCCTTCGGGTTGTCCGTCCCGAGACGGCCGTGGTCGTGGTCACGGGCCAGGGCACGATCGACGCCGCGGTCGAAGCGATGAAAGCGGGCGCCATTGATTTCGTCGAGAAGCCGTACGAAGTCGAAGCCCTCCAACGCACGCTGCGAGCGGTTGAAGAGGAACGACGGACCCGGGCGATGCTGGGTTCCATGCCGGCCGACGCGACGATATCGCGCATCCTCTCCGATGCCGCGTCCCGAGGCGTGCTTTTCGCGGTCATTGGCCCCAAAGCCAGTGCGCCGTCGGGGGCGACCCGCGTCCTCCGCATTGCCGAGGACGGGCGACCGCCTGACGTCTTTGCGCCGACGCAGCTGTACCAGCTGAATGCCGCGATTGACGCGCATGTGCTCCAGGCCGACCGCCCCGTCGTCTATGCCGCCGACCTCGGTCTGCTCGAATCGCTGCACGGGATCGGGGACATGCGGGCTTGGGTGCGCCATGTGAGCGGAAAGTGCGGCGGCAAAGGGGGCGTCCTCGTGCTGGCCGCCCCGGATCGGGCGCTCGCGGCAGAGGTGCAGCAGGGCGTCGACGCGAACGCGCCGTCGGAAGCTCTCCAGGGCATGCTCGAATGCCTCGCGAATCCGATTCGTCGCGCCGTCGTGGGATACGTCTCGGCCTCCGGTCCCGTCGCGTACTCGGCGATCCTCAAGAAGAACTTCGTCGACTCCTCGTCGAAGCTCTCGTTCCACTTGCAGAAGCTCCAGTTCGACGGACTCCTCGCGAAGGTCGATGCCGGCCACTACGCAGTCACGGACGCGGGACAGCGCGCGTGGCAGGTGGTGCGCGCCCTTTCGGAGCGCGGACATCCCTCCCTCCTGGTATCAAGGTCGTAAACACGTTTCCGTACGCGCCCAACGTCGGCTTGTCAACTGGCCTCAACTAGCCGCTATATATTCCCTGCTCCCCATCGACATCGGGAGGGACGATGATTAGCCTGGCGCCAGAGGTCAAGGATGGGGGTGCCTGCATTCTCGTCGTCGACGACGACGAGGGGGTGCGGGAGAACCTTGCCGAGTTGTTCGAAGTCGTGGGCTACTCCGTCCTCACCGCCGGGAATGCGGTCGAGGCGATGGAGAAACTTTCGGCGCACGAGGTGGACCTGCTTCTCACCGACTACCGGATGCCGGGTCCGAACGGGGTCGAACTGATTGAATCGGCCCGCCGGACGAAGCCGGGCATGCGGGCGGTCCTGATGACCGCCTTCGGGGACAGCTTCACGGAAATCGACAGCGTCCGCCGCGGAGCGATCGGCTACCTGAACAAGCCGTTTGAGGCGGACGAGATTACGGGCCTCGTCGCGCGGATCCTCGCGCTCAAGGGGGAATAAACCATGCAAGCACTGCAGGTGAGCCAAACCATCATGGACGAGTATTCGGCGCGGATCCTTCTCGGGACCTTCGACCATCCCGTCTCCGCGTTGGACATCAGTCGCCGGTTCGCAATCCCAATCGCGGCGTGCTACCGCCGGATCAAGGAGCTCGAGGGCCTCGGCCTCGTGTACGTCGAAGCGGCGCTCCCCTCACGGAACGGCAAAGGGCTCCAGCTCTACCGGTCCCGCCTCCGATCCGTCCGGATTGCCTTCGAGGACGGGAAGCTTCGGGCCCGCGTTGAGCTCGGTCGCGACGGCGTCATGCCGGACGAGAACGAGGTCACGGAGCAGGTCGTGAATCTCCGCGAGCCATCGGCGGTCCCGCAGGCTTTGTAGGTGTGCTCCCATTCGGTCCCATGGTTGACGGGACTACGACGGTCGCCGCGTTGCGGTCGCAGGTGCGGCACTTCGTCCGGGAACGGGATTGGGAGCGATTTCAGCTCCCGAAGGACCTCGCAATCGCGATTTCGATTGAGGCATCCGAGCTCCTCGAGCGGTTCCTTTGGCGCGAGCCGGCCCCCGCGGCGACCCTGTCTTCCGAGGATCGGTCCGCCGTCGCGGAGGAACTCGCGGACGTCGTGATTTATAGCCTCGGCCTTGTGGACGCCCTCGAGGTCGATCTCTCCGACGCGGTCCTCGCGAAGCTCAAGAAGGACGAGGCGAAGTATCCCGCCGACCGCTTCCGAGGCCGTGCCCCCTAGCGCGGACGCGGGAGCCGATCCGCCGTGACGAAGCCACCGTCGAGACACAGGGAGCGGAGTCCCTCGTAAGCCAGCTCCGCGAGCGGTTCGAGGTTCACGACATCCTCCATGTTGTACTCGAGCAGGAGATCCAGGGCATCGTCGTCGCCCGCGTCGTACGCATGCCACAATCGGACCGCGTCGAAGCCCGCAAGGCCCGAGGTCTCTTCACTCCGCAAGATTCCGACTTGGGTCTCGATCGCCTTGAGGCCGCCGACGAATCCGAGGCGCCTCAGCGGATGGAGCAGGTCGAGATGGATCTGGTCCAACGCCATCCGCGGAAACGCCTTCCGGAGGAAAGGGACGTCAAACCGTGAGCCGTTGAACGTGACGAGGAGTTTCGCTCGAGCCATCGCGGCGGGGAGGTCTTCGAGGTTGTCTCCCTGGACAAAGGAGCGTTTCCGCGCGCCGTCGTACACCCCGACCACCGTGATCGCATCCCGGCCGATCGAGAGGCCCGTCGTCTCGATGTCGAGGAACGCGATCGCATGCCGGAACTCGCGCCACGCCCGCCAATGGTCGCGTGGCCAGAGGCCTCGCGCGAAATACCGGTGCCGGCCTCGGCGCAGCGCCTCCGAGGACCGCGTGAGCTCGTCCTCAATCCGGTGCCCGAGTTTGAGGGAAAGCCGTCGTGGCCGTCGCGCCGCAGAAAAGTCGTCCCACGTTCGGATCCCCATCCGCCACAGCCGTTCCTCGGTCCGGTAGCCGACGCCCGGCACATGGACGAACGTTTCGCGCAGCATCCTCGCGATCGAAACTGCGCGCCGCAGAAAGCCCTTGCGGGGAGGTCCGCGGAGCCGCGGAAAAGCCTTATTCGCGGCGGTCTCATGGCCGCGCGTGTTCGAGATCCGGGAGCGCGACGGACTCGCGCGACTCGGTCGGATGGAGACCGCCCACGGCTCCGTATCGACCCCGGCGCTCCTGCCCGTCGTCAACCCGAACCGGCCCATCATTCCGGCGAAGGAGCTCGCGGACCGGTTCCGCGCGGAGATCCTGATCACGAACGCATACATCCTCGGTAAGTCTCCCGACCGGGAGGCGGTTCTCCGGGACGGCGTCCAGGGGTTCCTCCGCTTCCCTGGCGCGGTCATGACGGACTCCGGGGCTTTCCAATCTCACGTCTACGGCGACGTGGACGTCACGAACGCCGAAGTCATCGACTTTCAGAAACGGATCCGCGCGGACCTCGGGACCATGCTCGACCCGTTCTCCGAGCCGTTCCACGATCATGCGAGGGCCGCGGCAGACGTCGAGGAAACGATCCGACGCGCGAAAGAGGCCGATTCGATTCGCGGCGAGATGGCCCTCGTCGGCGCGGTCCAAGGCGGCCTACATACCGACCTGCGGGAGCGATGCGCGCGGGCTGTCTCGGCCCTCGGCGTCAGTGTGTGCGCGATCGGTGGGGTCGTGCCCCTCCTCGAGTCATACCGGTTCCGCGACCTCGTGCGCGTGATCGTCGCGTCGAAGAAAGGCCTCGACCCCTCGAAACCGGTCCACCTGTTCGGCGCCGGCCATCCGCTCGCCTTTCCGCTCGCGGTCCTGTTGGGCTGCGACTTGTTCGACTCCGCTTCCTACGCGAAGTACGCACGGGACGGCCGAATGATCTTTCCGGAAGGGACCCGGCACGTCGCCGAGGTCCACGAGAGCGGCTGCCTCTGCCCGGTCTGCGTCGAGCACCCGATCCAGGAAATCGCCGCGAGCGAGCGCCTCCTCGCGGAGCACAACCTGCACGTATGCTTCGCCGCGATCCGCGACGTTCGGCGCGCGATCGCGGACGGGAGTCTGTGGGAACTCGTCGAGCGGCGCGCCCGAGCCCATCCCGCACTCTTCGACGCCGTCAAGGATCTTCGGCAGCACAACGAATTCTTCGAGGAGTTCGAGCCGCTTTCGCGGCGCGGAGCGATGTACTACGTCGGCCCAGAAACAGCCCACCGCCCGATTCTCCACCGACTCCGGCAGCGCGTCATCCATCGCTACGCCGCGCCGCCCGCAAAGGGCCTCCTCGTCCTGCCCGAAGGGGACCGGCCGTACAGCGAGCGGTACGCGTCGGTCGTCGAGCGCGTCCTCACGGCGGCGAACGTGCACGTCGCGGTGAAGTCGATCTGGGGTCCCGTCCCGCTCGAACTCGACCATGTCTGGCCTCTGTCGCAATCGATCGTCCCCGAGGGGACGGAGCTCGAGGCGCTCGAGGCGGCCGAGGTCTTCTTCCGCGAATGGGCCGCAGGAGCCGGGTATCCGTTCGGCATCCTCTGGGAAGACCCGCATACGTTGGACGAGCTCCGCTCTCGCGCAGCGGGCGGACGCACGGTCGACTGGCGTGCATTGCGGGTCCACGCGACCGCGGACTTGCAGTTCGGTCGGGGCGCTGCGGATGCGCTACTCGGCGGAACGGTCTCGTACGCCGTTTCAAAGAACACAGGGAAGGTCCGTAACGTCCGCGTCGATGGAGAGCACGTGCTCTCGTTGCGGGCGGAGGACGGCTGGTTCACGTTGAAGGCTGCGGGCGCCCGTCGCCTTTGGAAAGCGTTCTCCATTCCGAAACTCCGGGTCGTCGTCGATCCGGACGCGGTACCCTTTGCCCGCCAGGGGAAGAACGTGTTCGCAAAGTTCGTCAGGGATGCGGATCCCGAGATCCGTCCGGGGGACGAAGCCCTCGTCGTGTCGCCCGACGATGAGCTGTGCGCGGTCGCCCAGGCCACGATGAACCGCCGCGAGATGCTCGCCTTCAAGCGCGGCGTCGCCGCGCGCGTGCGCGAGGGCGTGCCTCCCGTGTCGTCCGCTCCGCCACGCTGATACCGGCGAGGTAGTCATCGAGAGTATGGAGCAGGCTCATCGGGTTCTCGGCGGTCGCCTCCGCGGTGATCGTGCGCCCGCGCCTCGCGGTCCGAATGTACCCGTCGTCGTCGAGAGAGACGGAGGCGGCGACGGCCGCTGCGGTGGCGGCGTCTTCGAAGGCGAGTGTGAGGCGCGCGCGGGCCTTCATGTGGATAGCCCCGGGCAGATTCGAACTGCCGTCGCGGGTTCCAAAGACCCGAATGCTTGACCGCTACACCACGGGGCTGCGAGCGAGCATTTGCGGCGGGCTATAAAGGGGCTTGCGCGTGGCCTTCGATCTCTTTGACGTGACCGCGAAGGTCGGTCGGCGTAGCGCCGTCAATCCCGACCGTAACGAATTCCCCGAGCGACGCCGCCTCCGGAAGGACGACCTGCCGGTACTCGGGCGTCCGGGCGAGCACCGTTCCCGCCTTGCCTGCCTCCGTGACGAGGACGGTGTATTCGCGTCCGACGAGCCGATTGTGGATCTCTTGGGCGATCTCGAACCGCAGTCGAGTTAGGCGGCGGGATCGGTCCTTGACCCGCCAGCCGACGATTTGGTTCTCCATACTCGCCGCGGGTGTGCCGGTGCGTGCGGAGAATCGCGTCACGTTGACGATGTCGGGCCGTACCCGACGGACGAGGTCCATCGTCGCCTCGAACTCGTCCTCGGTCTCGCCCGGAAAACCGACGATGATATCGGTGGAAAGCGTGAGCTCCGGATACGCCTGGCGAAACCTGTGGACGATTTCCTCAAATTGGGCCACGGAGTACTCCCGACGCATCGCCTCCAAAATCCGATCGGATCCGCTCTGCACCGGGAGGTGCAAGAACTTGAAGATTTTCTCCGACGCATAAGCCCGGACGAGTTCGTCAACGATTGGATACACGGTCAACGGGTCCGCCATGCCGACTCGAGTCCGGAAGTCGGATGGGATTTCTTCGATGGCCAGGAGGAGTTCGGCAAGGCTGGTTCCGATGTCGAGGCCGTACGCCGCGGTGTCTTGGCCCGTGAGCTTGATTTCCCGCAGGCCGCGGTCCACGTGCCGGCGGACCTGGGCCACGATGGCGTCGGTTGGGAGGGAGGCGACGCGTCCGCGGGCCACTCGGGTGATGCAGTACGTGCACCGCCCCGCGCATCCCTGCGCGATCGGCACGATCGCGTCGTGCCATCCGAACCCCGCGGATTCGGTTTCCGCAGCACGGTCACCGCAGGCCGTCCCGGCATCGAGGAGTTCCACGATCTGCGGCCACTTCCGCGGCGGCAGGAGCTTCGCCCGCGGGACGATTGCTCGGACGCGGTCCCGCTGCGCCGCCGCCATGCAGCCCGCGACGACGAGGGGCTTGTCGTACGACGCGAGCTCCGCCATGCGGCGGACCATCTTCCGCTCCGTCGTCTCGATTACGGTGCACGTCACCAAGACGTGGGCGTCCGCGTCTCCCTCCGACGCGGTGAGCGTATGGCCGCGCCCCGCCAGGGCCTCCTGCATGAGGCGCGCCTCCCCATAGTTCTGCGTGCACCCGTACGCCTCAACGTACACCTTCACAGACCGAACCGAATGGAAGGCCGGTATTTTCCTGTTGTGAGACGGACCCCACAACTCTTATCCCGCTTCGACGCGTTCGCGGCCCCCATGGAGCCGAGCGACGAAGGCGCGCCCTCTCTTTCCCCACAGGCCGAGCGGCCGGTGTTCCCACCGTCCCCGCGTCCGCGGGCGCCGGAGCACGAGTTACGCGACCGCGAGAAGGCGGCGAAGCTACGCCACAAGGCCGCCAGGGCCCGGATGAAATCGAATCGCCTCGAGGACCGCGCCCGTCATCTGGTCCAGAAGGCGGCGAAGATGGAGCGTCGCGCGGACGAGCTCGACGGGATTTCCCGGACCCCGATGCAGTCGCCTCAATGAGCGGCCTTCGATCGCGAAGGCAAGGGCACATCGAGATTCGGGGCGACTGCATAGCCTCGCGCCGTGACCTCATTCACGTATTGGGTTTCGAGATACCAGGAGAGGACGGCGCTGTCGGTCTTCGTGAGCTTGCACATGACCCATCCCGCGGCTCCATTGCCGTTCCGGCGGGATAAGCGTTTGTCAACCCTCGCAGAAGGTTCAAGGACGGGGACGACGCTCGGAGCCGCCGGTGGTCGGAGTGCCTCGCGGAATCGTGTACGAGGAGATTGACGCATACATCGACGGGCTCGCGAACCGGGGAGACGCGCCATTGCGGGCCGTCGAGAAACAAGGGATGGACGAAGGCTGGCCGATCGTCGCGGCAGCGGAAGGGAGCTTCCTTCATATCCTGGCGCGGTCGATTCGCGCGGAGCGGATACTCGAGTTGGGTACCGCGATCGGGTATTCGGGCACATGGCTTGCTCGCGCCCTCCCGAACGGCGGCGAACTCGTGACCGTCGAGCACAATCCGGAGACCGCGACAATCGCTCGCAAGAACCTCGAGAAAACCGGCGTGGGATCGAAGGTGAAGATCCTCGTCGGGAACGCGGGAGAGATCCTCAAGGACGTCAAAGGCCCGTTCGACTTCATCTTCAACGACATTGACAAGGCCGGATATCCCGCGGTCCTCGAGCCGTGCATCGAGCGCCTACGGGTCGGCGGCCTCCTGGTGACGGACAACGTGCTCTGGAGAGGCGAGGTCGCGCGGAAGGACCGTTCAAAGGAGACTCAGGCCATCCGGACGTACAACGAGCGACTCGCGAAAGACCCGCGGATGATCGCCTCGATCGTGCCGCTCCGCGATGGGGTGTCCGTCGCCCTGAAGGTACGCGCGTAGATCCGCGGCAATCCCCTGACAGTCCTCCGGTTCATTCATCGCGGCAAATCGCGATTTTCGCGAGGCATTAATACAGACCAGGGTCATGGGCACGGAACGAATGGCGCAGCGGCGCAACCGCGAGCACGCGTACGTCGAGACGGACGGACAAGTCTACCTCGTCCGTGATCACGGGAAGCTCCGGTTTCCGCGGACGGATGAGACGCTTCCGTTCCCGACCGAGCCGAACGGGGTGATGGACTTCGGTTCGGACCGCATCGTGCGCCGGAAACCGCTGATCGACCATCATCCGGAAGAGTGGCTCGGGCGGGACGCGATCTTCGAGCGGAGCGACGTCGACCCGCTCGTGAAGCGCGCGATCTACACGACGCTCATCCGCTGTGTGTCGGAGGTCATCCTGTCCAAAGGGCCGCGGGTCCTGATGGTGAAGGCCGTCCGCGGTTTCTCGAAGGGCCACTGGAACGTGCCCGGCGGCTTCATGGACTACGGGGAGAGCCCGCAAGCCGCGGTCGAGCGAGAGGCGAGGGAGGAGATCGGCGTTCGAATCGTCCTCGACGGCCTCCTCAACGTCTACGTCTCCGGCTTTCCGGGGAAGCCTGCGTACACGCTTGGTTTCGTCTACAAGGGCCATCTGACTTCAGAAGAGTTTCACCTCAAATCCGACGAGATTGAAGACGCCGCGTGGTTCACGGTCGACAAGGCGCTCACGTTGACCCGGAACCCATTCGCGAAGTGGGGGCTCGTCGATTTCTTCCTTCAGTCCTCGGACGCGAGGCGCGCGCTCCGTGTGAAACGACACGGCCTGGCGAACGGGACGAAGCCTGTGGACCGTCCGACCGTGTTCCTCGATCGGGACGGCGTGATCAACCGCGGACGGGCCGGGTACGTCCGCCGCCCCGATCAGTTCGAATTCCTCGCGGGAGCGATCGATGGCATGCGGCTCCTGCAGGACGCCGGGTGGCGCCTCGCGATCGTGACGAACCAAGACGCGGCGGGCTGGAAACTCTTGCCCGAGCGGCAACTCGATCGGATTCACGCGACGATGCTCGCCGCATTGGAGAAGGAAGGCGTGCGGATTGCGGAGATCTACTATTGTCCGCACAACGTCCTCTCGGACTGCGCGTGCCGCAAGCCGCGGCCCGGGATGCTCCTCGCCGCCGCGCGGGACCTCGGCGTGAGACCGCGCATGGCCTGGATGGTGGGCGACAAGCCGCTCGACGTGCAGACGGGCCGGGCGTTCGGGTGCCGGACGGCCTGGGTCGGATCCGCGACGTGGCGCAAGCGGTTCGCGGCGGAGGTCCGTCCCTGGTCGCCCGACCTCATCGCCGCGGACCTTCGACGGGCGGCGAGAGCCATCACGAAGCGGGGCATCCTCGAGGACGCGCGCGGTTCCCACGATAGGGTCATAGCCTAGCCCCGCCTTCTGCGACCGAGGGCTGGGTCATGGTCCAAGAATACGGCCTTTTCATCGCCGGCAAATGGCGGAAATCGGAGGGGAAACGCTTCGAGACGCGCAACCCGGCCACGGGCGAGGTCCTCGCGACCTTCCCGAACGCGACAGTGGAGGAGATGGGCGAGGCCGTCCACTCCGCGAAGGCCGCGTTCGAGAAATGGCGGAATACGCCGGCTCCTCGGCGTGGTGAGCTGCTCCTCGAGGCCGCTCGAATCTTTCGACGGAAAAAGGAGGATCTCGCGCGGACCGTCACGACAGAGATGGGCAAGGTCATCGCGGAAGGCCGCGGCGACGTGCAGGAGGTCATCGACTTCTACGAGTACGCGGCCGGCGAAGGCCGCCGCATGTTCGGAGAGACGGTGCCGTCGGAGCTCCCGAACAAGATGTGCCTCACGGTCCGGCAGCCGATCGGGCCCGTGGGCCTCATCACCCCTTGGAACTTCCCCATGGCGATCCCCGCCTGGAAGAGCGGGGCCGCGCTCATCGCGGGTTGCTCCTTCGTCCTTAAGCCCTCCTCTTTGACGCCGCTCTGCGCCGCGAGATTCGTCGAGGTCCTCGACGAAGCGGGATTCCCACCTGGGGTCGTCAACATGTTAACCGGCACGGGTTCCGTCGTGGGCGACGGCCTCGTGTCCCATCCCGACATTCGCGCGATCTCGTTCACGGGCGGCGTCGAGACGGGGAAACATGTGTACGAGAGCGCGGCGAAGAAGATGATCAAGGTGGGCCTCGAACTCGGCGGGAAGAATCCGATCCTCGCGTTGGACGATGCGGACATCGACCTGCTGATGGACGGCGTACTGTTCGGGGCGTTTGGGACCGCGGGACAGCGGTGCACCGCCGCCTCCCGTCTGATTGTTCACCGAAAGATCTATCGCGAAGTCGTCGACGAACTCGTCGAGCGCACGAAGAAACTCCGGGTGGGCAATCCAATCGACGAGAAGACGGATATGGGGCCGGTCGCCTCCCTGGACCAGGAGAAGAAGGTCCTCGACTACATCGAGATCGGCAGAAAAGAGGGGGACCACCTGCTCACCGGCGGACAGAAGCTGAAGGGAGGCGGGTACGACCGCGGCTTCTTCATCGCCCCGACGATCTTCGAGGTGGATCGGAAGAAGCGCCTGGCCCAAGAGGAAATCTTCGGCCCGGTCCTCAGCGTGTTGAAGGCGGAGGACTACGAGGACGCCGTGGCGATCGCGAACTCCGTGAAATACGGGCTGAGTTCAAGCATTTACACGAACGACCTCCGTTGGGCGTTCCGTGCCATGAATGACCTCGAGGCCGGAATCACGTACGTGAATGCGCCTCCGATCGGAGCCGAGGTTCAGCTTCCATTCGGGGGAACGAAGGAGACGGGGCCGACGGACACGCGGGAAGCCGGCACCACCGCGCTCGAGGAGTTCACGTACTGGAAGACGATCTACGTTGACTATTCCGGCCGGCTGCAGAAGGCGCAGATCGATACGGAGAAGCTCGTCGGCGGCTGACCGCGGACTGGCGCACCGTGCCCAAGCCTAGAGATCGACCTTGTAGCGCACGATCCGATTGTGCTCCCGGAAGCCGTTCTTCTCGTAGACACGCCGGGCCGGCGCGTTTTCCTCTTCCGCGACGAGGTACATTACCCGATAGCCCGAGTCGCGAGCTTGGCGGATTGCCGCAAGGACGAGCCGCGTCCCGATTCCCCGACCTTGGTAGTCCGGAAGAACGTGGAGCTCGTGGAGCTCCGCCCACCGGTCCACACCGCGGTCGAACCACGCGGGCTCGAAGGCCGGCCCCCACATGACGAAGCCGACCGCCCGGCCGTCGGCCTCCGCGACCGTGATGCGGCTGTTGCCGTACCACACTGCGTTGTCGACGAAGAACATCGGGTAGATGCGGCACAAGTCCGCGGCATCGGCGATGCGAAACGGCCTAATCCGGGCCCGGGGGGGCTTCCGTCGCGTCATGGCGCGTTCATACCACCTCCCTTGTCCTCCGCATGCCCCGTCGGGAGGAAAGACCTTTCGCCCCGACCCGATCAGTCGAGCGTCCACTCGTAGTCGCGGACCACCTTGCAGGCTTGTACGGAGTAGCGATCGTAGAATTCTCGCCGGCCGCGGTCCTGGGTCCTGCGGTGTTCCGGTTGCATCCGCCAGGCCTCGAGTGCCGTTTCGTTCTCGAAGCGGACGATGTCGATCTCCTCCCCGTCTTCGGACGTGAACCCTTTGATTGAGATGAACCCGGGGACCTCCTTGACAAGCTCGTGCATGCGGCGGGAGGCCCGGTTGTACTCCGCCGTGTCAGCTCCGTCGCGTACGTGCGTCTTGAAGATCACGACGACTTCCGTGGGATCCTTGACTCGCCGATAACTCACCCGCCTCCGCCTCCGAGCATGTCCTTGCTCGGGGCCGTGAGGTGCCTCGGGTCCAATACCTTTTCCGCCTCTTCGGGACTCAGAATCCCCTTCTCAATCACGAGCTGCTTGACGGTCTTCCCGGTGCGTCCCGCTTCCTTCGCGATCTCCGCTGCCTTCTCGTAACCGATGATCGGGTTCAGTTTCGTCGCGATCGCAGGACTCGACTCGGCGTAGCGTTGCAGGACATCCACATTGGCGGTGATCCCGTCGATGCACTTGTGGGCGAACACGCGGGCGACGTTTGCCAGGAGTTCGATGTTCTGCTGGAGTCGCTGGGACATGACCGGCATCATCGTCGAAAGGTCGAGGTTCGAATGGGTGTTCGCGACCGTGATCGCCACATCGTTCCCGATCACGGTGACGCCGACCTGCATGACCGCCTCCGGGATCACCGGATTGACCTTGCCCGGCATGATCGAGGATCCGGGTTGGACGGCGGGGAGGTTGATCTCCCGCAGACCCGCGTGAGGCCCGGATCCGAGCCATCGCAGGTCGTTCGCGATCTTCATCATGGACACCGCGACGGTCCGGATCGCGCCGCTCGCCTCCACGAGCGAGTCCTGAGCCGCCTGCGCCTCGAAATGATTCTCGGCGACCCGGAACTTCGTATTCGTCGCCGCGCTGATTTTCTCCACGACTCGGCCGGGGAGGTCCGGGTGGGCGTTGATGCCGGTGCCGACCGCGGTTCCTCCGATCGCGAGCTCCGCAAGCGCCGCGCGGGCGGCGGAGACCCGTCGGATCCCATGGTCGATCTGGGACTGGTATCCGGAGAATTCTTGGCCCAGACGGATTGGGGTGGCGTCCATCAGGTGCGTCCTTCCTGACTTGACGATCGGGTCGAATTCTTTCGCCTTCTTCGCGAGGCTCTCCTCCAGCTCCCGCAGCGCGGGCAGGAGGCTCTGGTCGACCTCCATCAACGCCGCGACGTGGATGGCCGTCGGGATTACGTCGTTCGAGGACTGGCCCATATTCACGTGGTCGTTCGGATGGACGACCCCTTTCTCGCCGAGCGGGTGGCCCAAGATCTCGTTCGCGCGGTTCGCGATCACTTCGTTCGCGTTCATGTTCGTGGAGGTCCCGCTGCCCGTCTGGAAGATGTCGAGCGGGAACTGAGCGTCGAGCTTCCCGTCCATGACCTCCTGGCATCCTTGGACGATCGCCTTGCCGAGTTTGCCGTCTAGGAGCCCGAGCTCCACGTTCGTCTGCGCGCACGCCATCTTGATTAAGCCAAGGGCATAGATGAACCGCCGGCCAAACCGAATCCCGCTAATCGGGAAGTTCTCGATCGCCCGCTGCGTCTGGGCGCCCCAGTACGCATCCTTGGGGACTTTCAGTTCCCCGAGGAAGTCTTTCTCGATGCGGTAGTCTGTCATTCGCATCCCGCGACGCGCAGACAGGGCGTAGAGGTCATTAAGGTTGTCAAGGTTCGTTCGCATCGGGCGCCCGACGCCGCGATCCAACGGGCGGTGCGAGCGATCGACGCTTGGCGGGGGCCGCCTTCGCCGGGTTCAAACCGGGCTTGGACAGGCGCCGCGGGAAGCGTCACCGACGGTTAGGACGTCCTTCGTCCTGGACGTGTCAGCCACTCCATTCCGGCGCAGGGGCCTTGAAGTTGTCACCGGCCACGATGACAAGGTATAATATAAGCACGTTATATTTACGAGGACCGCCGAAGTCTAGCGAGCGGAAGGCATCCCATGCCCAGCAGCACGCCGGCAGAACCTATGGTCGAAGAGGACCGGGTCTGCCCCGAATGCGGCAGCGAACATCTCGTGCGCGACTACGCGCGCGGCGAGCTTGTCTGCGATTCCTGTGGCCTGGTAGTCAGCGAGAGTGCGATCGACGAGGGCCCCGAGTGGGCCGCCTATTCCGTGGAAGAAAACGACCGGCTCGCCCGAACTGGAGCGCCCCGAAGCTACGTCGCGGGTTCGTCCGGCTTGACGACGGTCATCCCGCTCGCGAACAAGGACGCCCGCGGGAACACGATTCCGTTGCGAGAGCGGGAGAAGTTCTATCGGATGCGCAAGCTCCAACGTCACTCCGGCCACTCCCGCCCAGGGGAGCGAAGCCTACCGGAGACGATTCGGTCCCTGGACCGCGTCGCGTCGCTGATGGGCCTGCCACGTCCCGTGAAAGACGAGGCGGGGTTCATCTGCAGAAAGGCGCTCGAGAAGGGCCTCGTCCGCGGTCGGTCCATCGAAGCGATTGTGGCAGCCGCGGTCTATGCCGCGTGTCGCATCGACGGCGTCCCGCGGACGCTGGATGAGCTGCAGCAAGTCACCGGCGTCCGCAAGAAGACGATCGGCAAGGCGTACGGGGCGTGCCTGAGGACGCTGACCCTCCGAGTGCCGCCGTCCCGACCGACGGACTATGTGAGCCGCTTCTGTTCGCGGCTCGGGCTCTCGAACGCGGTCGAGGCGGAAGCCCACAAGATCCTCAAGGAGTTGGAGAAGATCGATAGCTCCATGTCCCTGTCTCCCTCCGGGACTGCGGCGGCCGCGATCTACCTCGCTTCCCTCGCATCGGGCGAGCGCCGTCCGCAGAAGGCGATTGCGAAGATCGCCGGCGTCAGCGAGGTCACCTTGCGGAACCGGTTCCAATTCATGGAGGGGTTCATGCAGCAGCTCGTCCTCCCGCGCGGCCGCGCGCCGAAACTCGACACATCGTCCCCGCCCGCTCCGTAGACGATGCGACCGAATCCGCGGAGATGGAAACGGGAAGAAAGGTTTGATAAGGTGTGCATCCGTCCCTCACGTGTGTCGAGCGGGTCATCGCGATTCCCACGGCCGGAATTGGTAAAGTTCCATGAAGGCCCTCGCCTTCGGGCGTGACGGAGGGTTGGCCCGATGAGCTCCGTCAAGACGGTGAACGACCTCTCGTGGATGATCGGAGGTCCCCAAGGGAGCGGCGTCGACTCCTCCGCGAACGTGTTCGCACGTGCCTGCGCCGCGGGCGGCCTGAACATCTTCGGGAAGCGCGAGTTCTATTCGAACATCATGGGCGAGCACTCGTACTTCGCCTTGCGCGCCCGCTCCGACGTGGTGCGGTCCCACGTCGACGCCGTGAACGTCCTCGCCACGTTCGAGGCCGAGACCCTCTTCCGGCACGCCCGTGAAGTCACGGACGACGGCGCGATTGTCTACGACCCCTCTCTCGGAAAGACGCGCCTCTCCGACATCCCGACGATTGAGAAGCGGCTCGATGCCGACCTCCGCACCTATCTGATTTCGCGCGGCGTTGGCGAGACCATCGACGACATGCTCGCCGCGTCGAAACAACGCGGTGTGGCGCTCGTCCCGATTCCGTACAGGGACTTGCTCGAACAGGTCGCGGATGAATTCCAGATTGACCAGCTGAGCAAGATCTCCCGCGTCGTCAACATGCTGGCGGTCGGCGCGTCCTTCGGGATCCTCGGCTTCGATTTCGAAATGATGCGACGCGGCCTCGAGGACGTGTTCCGGGCGAAGGCAAAGGTCGTGAACATGAACGCGGCCGGCGGACGGAAGGCGTACGACATCGCCCAGACCCTCGTGCCGGAGTTCCCGTACCGTCTCGAGAAACTCCCGCGGAAGGAGGCCAGGCTCTTCCTCACCGGAAGCCAAGCGACAGGCCTCGGCAAGTTGTACGGAGGAATGCGATTCCAGACGTACTACCCGATCACCCCTGCGTCCGATGAGAGCGAGTTCCTCGAGGAGAACGAGGTGCTCGACCTCAACGGGTCGGGCCTCCACTCGGAATCCGACGCCTCGACACCGAAAGAAGAGGCCGCCTCGATTCTCGTCGTCCAGACGGAGGATGAGATCGCCGCGATTACGATGGCGACCGGCGCCGCGCTGACCGGCACGCGTTCCGCCACCGCAACGTCGGGCCCGGGATTCTCCCTCATGATGGAAGGGATCGGATGGGCCTCGATCAATGAGGTGCCGGTCGTGATCACGCTGTACCAGCGGGCGGGCCCGAGCACGGGCATGCCGACCCGCCACGAACAAGGCGACCTTCGGTTTGCGTTGCATGCGGGCCACGGAGAGAGCCCGCGGATTCTCCTCGCCTCCGGCGACTTTGAGGAGTGCATCCGGGACGGTTTCCTGGCCTTCAACTACGCCGACCGGTACCAGATGCCGGTCATCCACCTCGTCGATAAGGCGCTCGCGAACAGTTACGCGACGACGACCGTGCCGGACCTCTCCGACCTCCGAATCGACCGGGGGGTTTTGGCCAACGGGAGCAACGGATATTCGAAGGAGAATCCGTACAAGCGGTTCGATCTCGGCAATGGCCCGGTCTCCCCTCGGGCCTTCCTCGGTCAAGAGGGGACGATGTTCTGGAACACGGGCGATGAGCACGAGGAACACGGGCACATCACGGAGGACCCCGCGGTCCGGGACGCCATGATGGAGAAGCGTTTCGCGAAGCTCGACCTTGCCGCGAAGGAGATCCCGCGGGATGTCAAGATGCGCTACTTCGGGCCGAAGGATGCCACCACGCTGATCGTGAGCTGGGGCTCGACGAAAGGCGCGCTCCTCGACGCCCTCGATCGCTTGTGGGCGGAGGGCGCCAAGATCGGCTACCTCCACGTGCGGCTGATCAATCCGTTCCCCACGGAAGAGATCCTGCCCTACCTCGCGAAGGCGAAGCGCCGGATCGGGATCGAGATGAACTTCGGGGCGCAGTTGGCGGGGATCGTGCGCGAGCACACCGGCGTCGAGATGACCCATTTCATCCTGAAGTACAACGGCCGCCCGATGTCGAACACGGAGCTGTACGACGCGATCCAGTCGGTCATCCGCAAGAAGGCGGCGAAGAGGACGGTGTTGACCCGTGGCTCTTGAACAAATCCTGAAGCCGTCGGACTTTGCGACCGAGGTCCACAACGACTGGTGCCCCGGGTGCGGGGACTTCGGAATCCTGCGGACGATCCAGATGGCCCTCGCGGAGCTGAAGATGGAACCCCATCGCGTCACGATCGTCTCGGGCATCGGCTGTTCGGCGAAGACGGTCCATTATGTGAAGACGTACGGGATCCACACGCTCCACGGCCGCGCGCTCCCGTACGCGACCGGCGTGAAGCTCGCGAACCCGCAGCTCAAGGTCCTGTGCCTGAGCGGGGACGGCGACGGCTTGGGCATCGGAGGCGGTCACTTCGTGAACGCAGGCCGCCGGAACCTCGACATGTTGTACATCATCCACGACAACGGCGTGTATGGGTTGACGAAGGGGCAGGCCGCGCCGACCCTGAAGCTCGGCGTGCAGACGAAGTCCCTCGCCCACCCGAACATCAACGAGGCCGTGAACCCGATTTGGCTCGCCCTCGCCGCCGGCGCGACCTGGGTCGGCCGCGGTTATTCGTACGACATCAAGCATCTCGTCGCCACGATCAAAGCGGGGATCGAGCACAAGGGCTACGCCTTCCTCGATGTCCTGCAGCCGTGCCCGACGTACAACGATCTGAACACGAAGGAGTGGTACGGCGGCGAGGACCGGAAGGACGCGACGTCGGGCCGGGCGATGCCGCGTGTCTACAAGCTCGAAGATGAAGGCTACGACCCGGTGGTCCACGAGCCCTCCGACGTCGAGAAGAAGACGACCCAGGCCCTCGAGAAGGCGCTCGAATGGGGGGACCGCATCCCGATCGGCGTGTTCTACAAAAATGAGCATGTGCCGACCTTTGAGGAGCGGATTGCGAAGCGCGTGCCAACGTACTTCGATCATCCGCCGGCCCTCCAGCCGATTGCGGGCCCGGGCGGCGAGCCGAGGACGGACCTGACGCGGCTGATGCGGCCCTTGACGTTCAAGGCCGAGTGACGGCGACCCGTTTCGTCCCGCGGTCCGCCTCGAGGAGATCGGCCGCGGGCTTCCCCATCTCCCAGATCCGCTCGGACATCTCCGACATCGCGTCGGCGATCGCGGGGTCGTCCGTCCAGATCGCGATGTCGTCGCCGCGATACGAAGAGTCGTCGTCCGGGATCGGGTGGCTCATCAGGAACTCCTTCCCGTCGAAGACGTGCATGTAGACGGGCATCATGAAGTCGATGTGCCGGACCTCCCCGTACCTCAGGAGGGCTCGGACGTCGTCGCGGTTTTCCGGCGTGAAGCAGAACGCGTACTTCAGACGCACGCCCTGCTTCGCCTTGTCGACCAGGTTCGGCATAAACGCTCCGAGGATCCGTCCCGGGCTCTTCGTCGTGCCGATCCCGATTACCTCTCGCGTCGCGACGTCGTACATCTTGAGCAGCCGCTCGCGGACGTTCTTCCGTCCGTAGATGGCCTCGAACCGCCCGCGCGCTTCGGGCTCTTGGTGCGCGTTGATCGCGAACTCGCGCGCCGAGGCCTCGAGACCCGTATCGATTTGTTTCGCCCGCGAGCGCAGATCGTCCGCGAGGGTCCGCAAATACGTCTCGAACGGGACCGCCTTGTACCGGAGTGGGGTCTCCGGGAGGATCTGCACGAGCCCCTTCTCGTGGAGCTGTTGCATCGCGGCGTAGATTCGCGTCCGCGGAACCTTCGAGAGCGGCGAGATCTGGCTCGCCGTCGCCGAGCCGAGGTCCAGCAAGGTCAGGTAGACCCGGGCTTGGTACTCCGTCAAACCGTGGTCCGCCATCTTCCGGAGTCGGTCTTGGTTAATGGGCACGGCGACCGTCGAAGGCGGTGGGCGACATAAACGTTGGTTCGTTCCTCCGTCACAACGTGTGCGAAAAGGGGAAGTGAGCCCGGGACGTTCGTGCGATGCTCACATGACGCGCCCCTCGGAGGACGGGACGCTTCGCCGGTCTCTCGAGTCCGCGATTGGACCGGAGAAGGTCCGCATGGACGACGCCGCCCGGCGGGCCTACTCAACGGACGCGAGTCCCTGTGCGGTCGAGCCGCGAGCGGTGGCGTTCGTCGAAACGGAGGAAGAGGTTCTCGCGGTCCTTCGCGCATGCCGCGAGCTGGATGTGCCGGTCACCCCTCGGGCTTCCGGGACGTCGCTATCCGGGGCCGCGATTGGTCCCGGTGTGGTGATGGACACCACGCGATTCAAGAGAATCCTCGAGTTCGATCCCGCTCGCGGACTCGTTCGCGTCGAGCCCGGGATCCTCCTCTCCGAGTTGAATGCCCATCTGGCGGAGCGCGGAATGCGCTTCGCTCCCGACCCTGGATCCCAAGACCTGTGTCGGATCGGCGGGATGGTCGGGCACAACGCCTCCGGGTACCGCAGCGTGAAGTACGGCCAGACCGGCGATCACGTCCTCGAGTTGAAGGTCGTCCTGGCCGACGGGACCTCCGTGCGCGCCCATGATGTGCGTCTGGACAGCTCGGAGTGGGCCGAGGTCACCGATCGCGCGGAGGCCTTGGAGCGGGTCCGCCGCGAAATCGATGAGAACCGCGAAGCGATCCTGTCCAGCCGTCGCCCAATCCGGAAGCATTCCTGTGGATACAATCTGAGCGGCCTCGCGGAGTCGATCGCCCGCGGGTTTTTCCCTCTCGCCTCCCTTTTTGTGGGAAGCGAAGGCACCCTCGGGATCGTGACGGAGGTCACGTTGCGCGTCCTCCCAATCCCCGGACACCGGGTCACGCTCCTCCTGTACCTCGATCGGTTCGAGGACCTCGGCCCGGCCGTCGCCGAAATCCTCGCATCGGGCCCGAGTGCGATCGAAGCCGTCGACGGCGGCTCGCTCGCCCTCCTCGACCGCGAGGCGCTCGGGGTTCCTCCGGCGGCACAAGCGATGCTCCTCGTCGAGTTCGATGACGGGGACCTCGCCGCGATCGCGGACGGCGTGGTTGGGCGCATCCGCTCCCATTATCGGTTGAGCCAAGCCGCGGAGGTTGCGTTCGAGACGACTCGCCAGTCAGCGCTCTGGAAAGTGCGTCGGGCCGTCTTCCCGACGATTATCCAGCGTCCCGGTCCGCGCAAGGCGTGGGGCTTCGTGGAAGATCCGATTGTTCCCCGCGACCGCGTCCCAGAGTTCATCGAATTCCTTGCGGGACTCACCCGCCGCCACGGGACGGAGGCCGGAATCTACGGGCACATCGGGGACGGCAACACGCACTATCGTCCGTTCTTCGATCCGACGGACCCCGCCGACTTCGAGCGGATGCAGGCCCTTCGGGCTGAATTCGACGACGCCGTATTGGATCGGTTCCGCGGGGCGCCATCCGGAGAACATGGAATTGGTCGGATTCGCGCGGAGACGCTGCCGCGGGTATGGGGACCCGAGGTCTACGGCATCATGCTCCGGATCAAAGAGGCGCTCGATCCGCGCAGCCTCTTGAATCCGGGCGTCATGCTCTCGACGGATTCGTGGTGGGCCACGTGGGGCGGGCTCGAATCCCGCGTGCCCATGTGACGTACGTTCCGAACCTTTAAGCCGACCGGGGGGTTCGTTTTCAACGAGGCGAAGGAGCGCCTCGGCCCGGAGGGTTTCCCGATGCGAAACGGCGAAGGAAGGGTTAAGAGCGACCCGGATATTCGAGCGGCTCGGGAGCGACTTGCGGGCGATACCACGGGGGTCGTGATCGGATGATTCAGCGAGCGGAGCAGGCGAACATCGTCGGCCTCCGATCCAAAGATTTCGTGCAGTGGGTCGAGCAGAACATCGATGCGCCGATGAAGCGCGGCCCGGGCGGTGCGGTCCTCGAACGCCTCAAAGGAGGCCTCGTCGGGGAGTTCTTCAACTGGGCGAAGCGGAATTCCACGTGGCCGTTGCACTTCGGCATCATGTGTTGTGCAATCGAAATGGCCGCGACCTCCGATCCACGCTACGACGTCGAGCGGTTCGGCGTCATCTACCGGTCCTCCCCGCGCCAGTGCGACGTTCTCCTGCTAAATGGCCCGATCTCCCTCAAGCTCCGGCCCGCGGTGCGCCGGCTGTACGAACAGATGGCGGAGCCGAAATGGGTCATCGCGATGGGCGAGTGCACGATCTGCGGCGGGCCGTACTACGACTCGTACTCGGTCGTGAAGGGCTCGTACACGTTCGTGCCGACGGACATCTTCATCCCCGGCTGCCCGGTACGGCCGGAGGCGCTCATCGATGGCTTCCTGAAGCTCAGCGCGAAGATCAAGGCGGAGCGAACCGGTTGGGTCCGGACGAAGAAGGGCCGCCTCGTCAGCGCGCGGGAGGGCCAGCTCATGGACATGCAGAAGGGCGAGTACACCTATGAAGTCCCCCAAGTCCGAACCTAAGGGCCGCCGCAAGGTCGGCACGGTCGGGGGGACCGTCCGCCCGCTCCTCGCGACGATCAAGCAAGCGCTCGTGACGATGCCGGGGATCAACCGTCTCGTCCCGGGAGGCCGCAAGCCCGTCACCCACCTGTATCCGTATCAGAAGGTCGAGCTGCCTCTCGCATATCGGGGACAGCACAGCATCGACTGGTTCAAGTGCATCGGGTGCGAGCTGTGCGCGAAGGTCTGCCCGAACGAATGCATCTATTTCGAGTTCTATGAGGTCGAGCCGACCTCGGAATATCTCCATCCGAGCCGTGCGCAACTCGACGAGATGAAGAAGATTATTCGCCGGCCCGCAGTCGACGTGGGGCACTGCCTGTTCTGCGGCAACTGCATGGAATACTGCCCCACGGACGCGTGGAACTTCACGCAGGAGTTCGAACTCGCGGACTACGCGCGGGAGGACCTCTACTACAAGGCGGACGAACTCCGGATGCCGAAGGAGAACTCGGACAAGGAGATCGTCCTGATCAACCGGATCGGCGAGCACCCGATCCTCGAGGTCGACGTCTGCATCGGCTGCCGCAAGTGCGAGCGGGAGTGCCCGACTCGCTGCATCGACATGCTCGACGGCCCGAACGACCGGAAGGGCAAGCCGATCGTGATCCCGGAGTTCGACTACACGAAGTGCATCGGCTGCCAGCAATGCGTCGACGTCTGCCCGGTCGACTGCCTCCACATGGAAGAAATCGGGTACAAGGACCTCGAAGGTTTCTACCATATCAACCTCCAAGGGGAAGTCAAGCTCTTGGAGGAGCAGGTCGAAAAGTAGGCCCGATTCGACCCTCGGTCGATTATTCCTAATGGAATTGTAGACCTTTTATACTATTCCCATCATCCATGCCCATCTCTCCTCCCGGGGAGGCCCACTCTTGGTCGGAACCACGGTCGTCGGCAGTTACCCGCGGATTGGTGACAGGCCGGCGGAGCAGTCCCTTCGCCGTGCGATTGCCCGTTTCGACAAGGGGGAAATCGACGCGGCCCAGCTGCGAACCGCGGAACGTGAAGTCGTCAAGGCCGTCCTGCGCGAGCAGAACGAGGCCGGAATCGACGTGGTTACCGACGGCCAGATTTCGTGGTACGACAGCCAGAGTCACCTTGCGCGGAAGCTCGCGTCCATCGAGATTGGCGGACTCGTTCGGTATTTCGACACGAACACGTATTACCGTCAGCCGATCGTACGCGGACCGGTCGCCTGGAAAGAGCCCATCCTCGGGGACGAATGGAAGTTCGCCCAAGCGAACTCGAAGGCGCCCGTGAAAGCCGTCCTGACCGGTCCCCTCACGCTCGCGTCCCTTGCGGATGACAAGCACTATCATTCGAAGAAAGCGCTCGCGCTCGACCTCGCGACCGCCCTGGGGGAGGAGGTCTCGAGTTTGGTCCGCGGGGGAGCCGCCCAGATCCAACTCGACGAGCCGATTCTGACGCGCCACCCGGAGGACCTCGCGATTGCGATCGAGGGCCTCGAACGGATTCGCACCCGGAAAGGCTCCGCCCGGCTCGCGCTCTTCATGTACTTCGGCGACGTCGCATCGATTTATGAGGATCTCCTCGAAAGTCCTGCGGATGCGATCGGCCTTGACCTGGTGCAGGGAGCCGCGACGCGGGACGCGATTGCGAAGTACGGCTCGGAGAAGCCGCTCGTCCTGGGCCTCATCGACGCCCGCAACACGAAGAAAGAAATACCCGGCGAGGTGGCGAAGGAGGTCCTCGAGTTGAGGGATCGGGTAGACCTCAAGACGACGGACTTGTCCCCGTCAAACGGGCTCGAGTTCTTGCCGCGGGAGCGGGCCCGCGAGAAGCTGGGGATCCTGTCGGCGGCCGCGCGGCAGGTCGGGGTGGCGGCATGAGCGCCCTCCTGACGACGAGCGTCGGCTCGTTCCCGAAACCCGACTACCTGCTGCGGGCGCGCACGAAAGCCTCGAAAGGCGAGCTGTCCGAGGAAGGCCTCCGGGCGCTCGAAGAGAAGTCGACCGCGGAATGGATTCAGTTCCAGGAACAGATCGGGATCGACATACCCGTCGACGGCGAGCAGTACCGCGGCGACATGGCCACGTACTTCGCGGAGAACATCGACGGCACGGAGATCTCCGGCCTCGTGCGTTCGTACGGGAACCGGTATTACAAGAAACCGATCATCGTCGACGAGCTGCGCCGGAAAGGCCCGATCAGCGTGGACTGGTTCCGGTTCGCCCAGGCTCGGACGCGGAAGCCCGTGAAAGGCATGATCACCGGGCCGTACACGATGATGGACTGGTCGTTCGACGAATTCTACGGGTCTCGGGAGACCGCGTGTCTCGCGTTCGCCAAGTTGTTGCATCAGGAGGCCCGCGACCTCGAGTCGGCGGGGGCGAAGATCGTCCAGGTCGACGAGCCCGCCCTATCGACCCGGTTCGACGAACTTCCGCTCCTCGTCAAGGCGGTCGGCGTCGTGACGAAGGGTCTGCGCGCGAAGACGATCCTCCACACGTGCTACGGAAACTACAACGAGATCTTCGCGTACTTCAACAAGCTCCCGGTCGACCAGATCGACCTCGAGATGTCGAATTCGGGGCTCGACCTGCTCGAACGCTTCCGTCGGGAGCCCCTCCGGAAGGAGATCGCCTTCGGCGTCGTGGACGTCCACAGCCATGTGATCGAGCCGGAATCCCTCATCCGCGAACGCATCGAGAAGGCGCTCACGATCTTTGACCCGGACAAGCTTTACATCGATCCGGACTGCGGTCTCAAGACGCGGAGCGTCGAGGAAGCCCAAGCGAAGTTGCGGAACATGGTTGCCGCGACCCGCGCGGTCCGAGAATCGCACCACCTAACGGTGGGCAAAGGGTAAAGTCCCCCGGGCGCAATGGACACCATGAGGATCGCGATGGGGAGCCCTGCGGATCTCCGCCTGCATTCGGATGCGCCGTTGCGGCTGTTCACGGTAACGGAGGCGGATGCGCTCGTCCCGCAGCTCGAACACGTTTTCCGGCGCCTCGACCCGAAGCTCGCTCGGCTGCGGGAACTGCGGGAGCTGATCGAAGACGCGGAATCGTATTTCGGCGAAGGCTTGCTCGGCGCGCCCCCGAAGGACCGGGACGCATACGCGGTGTCCCTCCAGGAACAATCGGACCTTGAGCGATCCGTCCAAGCCGACGTCGACGAGATCCACGCGCACGGCTGCGAACTCAAGGATGTCCACCGTGGCCTCGTCGACTTCCCGGCCCGGATCGGGGACGAGGTCGCCTATCTGTGCTGGCAACGAGGGGAGTCTCGGATTGGGTGGTGGCACACGCTCGAGGCCGGGTTCGCGGGCCGAAAGGTGTTGACCCCCGAAACGGGTTCCGTCAAGTGATTCCTCAGATTCGAAGCGGAACGTTAATAACGGACCGGGCGCCTAGGAAGGTCGAGGCATCCGCGATGGCAAGCAAGGATGACGTGATTAGCATCCTCCGCAAGTGCTACGATCCCGAGATTCCGATCAACATCTACGATCTCGGTCTGGTGTACAACATCGATCTGAAAGGGGACGAAGGCAAGGTCGACGTCAAGATGACGCTGACCGCACCCGGTTGCCCCGCGTCCGCGTACATCCACCAGGACGTGAAGCGGAAGCTCGAGCAGCTGCCGGGGATCAAGGAAGCGAAGGTCGACATCGTCTGGGATCCGCCGTGGACCCCCGAGATGATGTCCGAGACGGCGAAGAAGCAGTTCGGCTGGGGCATCTGAGCCTCCGCGATTCCCCTTGCGTCAGTACCAAATCTTGATATTCTCTCCCCCGTATCCAGCGGCGCGCAGGGTTCCGGGGGTGGCCGAGTACTGTGACCTCCAAGGGTGGGAAGGCGTCGGACGCCCTCGCGCGGGCCGTCGGGGCCATCGTGGAAGGCCTGCGGTTCTACGACCTCGCGAACGCCGCGGTCGCGGAAGTCCGCGTCAAGGTCGCTTTTGAGGAGCTGGGTCGCCGCAAGCGAGACCAACTCTCGAAGCTCGAGAGCGTGGCGGGACCGACCGCGAAAGACGCGGCCGTGATGCCCGGCATCTACCCCATGGACGCCGTCGCGAAAGTGGAGTGCTACGTCTGCGGCTACCTCGCCGAGACGAAGGCGATGCCGAGCCAGTGCCCGAATTGCGGAGCAGCCCGATACGCCTTCGAGAAGGAGATCGCGCTGACGAAAGCCTGGGAGATCGCCGCGGACGCGGACCGTAAGTCCGCGGTCGTCTTGCACGCGTCTGCGGGCATGGCGCAGGGCCGCACGCGGGACGTCCTCGAGGCGCTCGCGCGGGAACAAGAGGCGGGAGCCGACGAAGCGGCGAAGCAGCTCGCGGAGCTCCGCGCCTGAGCGAGGTGGGTGAAGTGCCCCGTCTCGCGAAGATGCCCCCCATTCAGGAAGATATCCACGCCTGCACGATGTGTGGCTATTGCGTCCCCGTCTGCCCGGCGTACCAGGAGGCGGGCTGGGAAGGGGCCTCACCCCGCGGCCGGATTTTCGCTCTGCGCCAGTACGAGATGCGCGGCCCCCTTGACCGGCTCCTTCGCCGGAATGTGAAACCGGGGGAGGACTTCGCTCGGAACTCGTGGGAGTGCACGGGCTGCGGCGCCTGCGAGGACATCTGTCCCGTTGACATCCCGTTCGACACGCTCTGGGACGACGTGAAGGAGTGGATGGTGACCTCCGGCTACGGCCGGAAGGAACTCGAGCCGTACCTCGCGAACGTCCGGGAGACGCACAACCTGTTCGGCGAGCCGACCGAGAAGCGGGCGTCGTGGATTCCCCCGGAGGCCGTGCAGTCCGACAATCCGGAGGTCCTGTACTGGGTCGGCTGCGTCGCGAGTTACCGGAGGCAGCAGGTCGCCCGCGCGATGGTGAAGATCCTGAACGCCGCGAGGGTGCCGTACAAGATCCTCGGGCCGGACGAATGGTGTTCGGGGGCGCCACTCGCGCGGATGGGCTATCAGGAATTCACGAAGAAGGAGCTCATGCCGCACAACGTCCGGGCGGTCCAGGAAACCGGCGCGAAGGTCCTCGTCACGGCGTGCGCCGAGTGCTATCGGGCGTTCGCCCGCGACTACCGGCAATGGGGCGGCAACCCGCCGTACAGCGTGTTCCACATCTCCCACTACGTCGAGAAGCTGATCCGCGAGAAGCGGATCGCCTTCACGAAGCCGCTGCCGCAGAAGATCGCGTTTCACGACGCGTGTCACATGTCCCGCGTGTCCCACGTGTATGAGCCGCCTCGCCAAGCACTGAAGTTCATCCGCGACCTGAAGGTCCTCGAGATCCTACCGCACCACGAGGACGCCCTTTGTTCCGGCGCGGGCGGCGGCTTCCCGGCGGTCTTCCCGGAGCAGGCGGCCAGCGTGGCCCAGCGCCGGCTCGACGCCGCAGAGGACACGGGCGCGACGAGCCTGGTGACGACATGCCCGCACGCGGAGATGCATTTCGAGGGCATCGCCCAGAGACGGAACATGACGCTGAGCATCGTCGATCTGGCGGAGATGCTCGCGAACGCGCTGTGACCGCGGTCCGGTCAAATCGTGAAGCTCAGGCCGCACGAGCACGAGTGCTTCGCGTTCGGGTTCGTGATCTTGAACTGGCCGCCGAACAAGTCCTCTTCCCACTCGAGCTTCGATCCCCGAAGGTACGTCATGCTCTTCGGGTCGACGAAGACCCGGACGTCCTGCTGTGCGACGACGAGGTCGGTCGACCGCGGCGCTTCTGCCAGGTCCATCCGATATTGCATGCCGCTGCAGCCACCCGCGATGATCCGCAGACGTAGGGCGGCTTCCGGCTTGTTTTCCTTTTGTTGCAACACCCGAATCCGCCGGACGGCGGTGTCCGTCACGGTGAGCGGCAACGTCTCGGAGGCCATCACGCGGATCGCGTCCCGGTGCGTTCGAAGGCAGGCCTTGGGCTTAAGTCTTCCGCCGCGAATCGCGCCCACGGAGTCGGCCCCGCGTCATTCGCCGGACGCACGACCAAAGATATATATAACGTCGTTATAGTGACTATTCCGCTTCCCGAAAACGGGAGGCGTTCCCATGGTATCCAAGACGGTCATCCAGGAGCAGATGGCGAAGCAGGAGTACAAGTACGGCTTCGTCACCGACGTCGAGATGGAGACGGTCCCGAAGGGCCTCAACGAGGACGTCATCCGGCTCATCTCCGGCAAGAAAAACGAGCCAGACTGGATGCTCGACTGGCGCCTGCGGGCGTATCGCCACTGGCTCACGATGAAAGAGCCGAAGTGGTCGAACGTCCGGTATCCGCCGATCAACTACCAGGACATCATTTACTACGCCGCCCCGAAGCCGAAGAAGCCCGTCAATAGCCTCGAGGATGTCGACCCGGAGATCCGCGCGTTGTACGCGAAGCTCGGGATCCCACTCGTGGAGCAGGAGCGCCTCGCCGGCGTGGCCGTCGACGCGGTCCTGGACAGCGTCTCCGTCGCGACGACGTTCAAGGAGCGGCTCGCGGAACTCGGGATCATCTTCTGTTCGTTCTCCGAAGCGGTCCTGGAGCACCCGGACCTCGTGCGGAAATACCTGGGGACCGTCGTGCCTTTCAACGACAATTTCTTCGCAGGCTTGAACAGCGCCGTGTTCAGCGACGGCTCGTTCGCGTACGTGCCGCCGGGGGTCCGGTGCCCGATGGAACTGTCGACCTACTTCCGAATCAACGCGCAAGACACAGGTCAGTTCGAACGCACGCTCATCATCGCGGACGACGGTGCCTACGTCAGCTATCTAGAGGGCTGCACGGCCCCGATCCGCGACACGAACCAGCTGCACGCGGCGGTCGTCGAGCTGATCGCCCTCGACAACGCGGAGATCAAGTACTCGACGATCCAGAACTGGTACCCCGGCGATAAGCAGGGGAAAGGCGGCATCTACAACTTCGTCACGAAGCGCGGCAAGGCGCTCGGGGTGAACTCGAAGGTCTCGTGGACGCAGGTCGAGACGGGCTCCGCGATCACGTGGAAGTATCCGAGCTGCATCCTCCAGGGGGACAACTCCCAAGGCGAGTTCTACTCCGTCGCGGTCGTGAACAACTACCAGCAGGCCGACACCGGCACGAAGATGCTGCATATCGGGAAGAACACCCGGAGCACGATCATCTCGAAAGGCATCTCCGCGGGCTACGGCCGGAACACGTACCGCGGCCGGGTGCACATCCACAAGGGCGCGACGGGCGCCCGGAACTATTCTCAGTGCGACTCCCTCTTGCTCGGCTCGACGTGCGCGGCGTTCACGTTCCCGGACATCGTGGTCCAGGATCCGACCGCGCAGATGGAGCACGAGGCGTCGACCTCGAAGATCGGCGATGAGCAGCTGTTCTACTGCCAGACGCGCGGCATCACGCCCGAAGACGCGACGAACATGATCGTCAACGGCTTCTGCAAGCAGGTCTTCCTGAAGCTCCCGATGGAGTTCGCGGTGGAAGCCCAGAAGCTGATCGGCGTGAGCTTGGCCCTCGAGGGCACCGTCGGCTGAGCGCGTCCCGCACCCGGGAGGAGATGGCGATGCTCGAGATCAAGGGTCTGCACGTGAAGGTGGCCGGTAAGGAGATCCTGAAAGGGATCGACCTGTCGATCCAGCCGGGCGAGGTCCACGCGATCATGGGCCCGAACGGTAGCGGAAAGACGACGCTGGCCCAGGTCCTGGCCGGCCGCGTGACGTACGAGGTCACGGGCGGCACGGCCCGCTTCGAAGGGAAGGACCTGCTCGCGATGAAGCCCGAGGACCGCGCCCGCGAAGGCGTGTTCATGGCATTCCAATACCCTGTCGAAATCCCCGGCGTGAGCAACGCCTACTTCCTGAAGGCCGCCCTGAACGCGATCCGGAAGTACCACGGGCAGGACGAGATCGACGCGATGGACTTCGTGACCCTCGTGCAGGACAAGGCGAAGCTCCTCGGCCTCGACGAGACGTTCATGAAGCGCGGCCTGAACGAAGGCTTCTCGGGCGGCGAGAAGAAGAAGAACGAGGTGTTCCAGATGGCGGTCCTCGAGCCGAAATTCTGCGTCCTCGACGAGACCGACTCCGGACTCGACATCGATGCCTTGCGGCTCGTGGCGAACGGCATCAACGCGATGCGTAGCCCGAAGCGGGCGATGCTCGTCGTCACGCACTACCAGCGTCTGCTCGACTACGTCGTGCCGGACGTCGTCCACGTCCTCGTCGACGGGAAGATCGTGAAGAGCGGGGATGCGGATCTCGCGCGAAACCTCGAGAAGCACGGATACGGCTGGATCCTCGAGGAGGCCCCGAGGCCAGCGCCCGCCCGTCCGTGAGGCCGGTGACGGACGTGGCCGTGGCCGTCGACGCGAAGCAGACGTATGTCGCGGAGTTCGCGTCGTCGGAAAAGGAACTCGGCGGGCCGAAGTGGCTCCGCACGCTCCGCCAGAACGCGATTGCTCGGTTCGAATCCCTTGGATTTCCAACGCAGAAGCACGAGGAATGGAAGTACACGAACCTCGCGCCACTTCTCCGTGCCCCATTCAAGCCCGCGATCTTGGCGCGCCCGGACGGGGTCGTCGCAGAGAAGCTGGAACCCTTCGGGTTCGGCGTCTTGAAGACGAGCCGGGTCGTCTTTGTGAATGGCCGATACGCCCCTCGACTCTCCTACCTGCGATCCTTGCCGGAAGGCGTTCGGATCGGGTCCATGGCGGAGATGCTTCGTTCGGAGCCGCGGGCCCTGGAGAAGCACGTGGCTCGCTATGCGAGCTTCGAGGCCGATTCGCTCGTCGCGTTGAACACGGCGTTCTTCCAGGACGGCGCGTTCGTCGAGATCCCGAAGAACACGGTCGTGGACGAACCGATCCATCTTCTCTTTCTCTCGGCGTCGAAGGACCTTCCCATCGTTGCCCACCCCCGGAACCTGATCCTCCTTGGAGCGAACAGCCACGCGACCGTCATCGAGACGTACGCCGGCTGGGCGCCGGACGTGACGTTCGTGAACGCGGCGACGGAGGTCGTCGTCGGACCGGCCGCCGTCCTCGAACACTACAAGGTGCAGCGGGAGTCCGAGCGGGCGTTCCATTTCGGGACGATGACCATCGACCAGGAGCGAGATTCCTCCGTGACGGCGCACTCGATGTCCTTCGGCGGCTCCCTGTCGAGGAACAGCGTGTCCACGATCTTCCGCGGGCAAGGCGGGAGCCTCACGCTGAACGGGATCTTCATGCCCCGGGAGACGCAACAACACGACAACTACACGCGGATCGATCATGTGGCGCCCGCGTGCACGAGTGTCGAGCTGTACCGCGGCATCCTCGACGGCCGGTCGCGCGGCGTGTTCAACGGGAACATCTACGTCCGGAAGGACGCCCAGAAGACGGTCGCGCGGCAGACGAACAAGAACCTCCTCCTTTCGAAAGAGGCGTTCGTCGACAGCACGCCCGGCCTCGAGATCCTCGCGGACGACGTGAAGTGCAATCACGCGTCCACGATCGGCCAGCTCGACGATAACGCCGTGTTCTACCTGCGATCCCGCGGCATCGACGAGGAGGCCGCGCGGAACGTCCTGACCTACGCCTTCGTCGCGGATGTCGTGAATCAGGTTCGGGTCGCGCCGATCCGCATCAAACTCGATCAGCTGATTCTCTCGCGGCTCCCGAAAGGGGCGGGACTCGGCGAGACCTTATGATGAACGAATCCGTTACGAGAGGGTCGGGATCCATGGCCCGCCGAGAGGCCTTCTGATGGCCGACCTCCGAGAGCTCTACCAGGACACGATTCTGGACCACAGCAAGAAGCCCCGCAACTTCCGCGAAATCCCGGGCGCCAGCGCGAAAGCCGTCGGGCACAACCCGCTCTGCGGGGATCGGGTGACCGTCTACCTGCGCCTCGACGACGGGAACATCGCGGACATCGCGTTCATCGGCCAGGGCTGCGCCATCTCGAAGGCGTCGGCCTCCCTGATGACGGACGCGGTGAAGGGCAAGTCGAAGGCCGAGGCGACCCGCCTGTTCGAGCGATTTCGCAAGATGGTCACGGGCCGTCCCGGGGATCCGATCGACGCGTCCCTCGGCAAGCTCGCGGTCCTCTCGGGCGTCTGCGAGTTCCCGGTCCGCGTGAAGTGCGCGAGCCTCCCGTGGCACACGCTCGAGGCGGCGCTCGAGGCGAAGCAGGAGACCGTGTCCCTGGAGTGACGATGACCGTCACGGACCTCCCTCCGACTCCGTTGCGGGAGGATGCGGGACGCTTCGTGACGATCGGCAACGCCCCCACCTCGGAGCTCGTCCGCAGTCTGTCCCGAAGTCGAGACGAACCGGATTGGATGCTCCGCCACCGGTTGCGGGCCTTGGAACGACTCCGATCGGACGGCGTGCCGGCGTGGGCCGCGTTCCTGCGGGATGTGGACTTCGCGGGCATCGTAACCGCGCAAGGGGCGCCACACTCGCCCGAGACCACGAAGGATGGATCGAGTAGTCTGCCGGGCCTCGGCGCGCTCGCCGAATCCGAGGAGGCGTACCGTTCCGTCCGGCGAGACCTCGAGTCCCGCGGCGTGCGCTTCTCCGGATTGGGGTCCGCTCTCGCATCGACTCCGAACCTCGTGAAACCGCATTTCGGCACCGCGGTTTCCATGGACGACCATCCGTTCGCCGCCCTCAACGGGAGCCTTTGGACGGGCGGGTCCTTCGTCTACGTCCCGCCGGACGTGCATCTCGAGATTCCGCTCCAGGCCGAGATCCGCGCGGACTACGAGACGGTCGAGCCGTTCGAGCGCAACCTGATCGTCGCGGACGCCGGCGCCCAAGTCACGTACATCGAGGGGTGCACGGCACCCGTGTACACGCCGGACCAGCTTCACGTGTCCGCGATCGAGGTCATCGCGTTGCCCCGATCTCGCGTGAGGTACATCGCGCTCCAGAACTTCTCCCGAGAGGTCGACAACCTCGTCATGAAGCGCGCGCTCGTGCACGAAGGCGCGACGATCGAGTGGGTCGATGCGAACCTGGGCTCGCGCCGCACGTGGAAGGTGCCTCGCGCCGACCTCCTCGGTCCAGGGGCCGTCGCAGAATTCGTCGGAGTCGCCCTCGCGGGCAAGCGACAACACCAAGACGTCGGGGCGGAAGTCGTCCACCGCGCACCCCGAACCCGCTCGGCGATTGTGAACCGCGGCATCGTCCACACCGGCGGTCGCGCGACCCTGCGGTCGGGGGTCCACGTGGCCCCGCAAGCCTCCGGGGCCATCGCGTCCATCGAATGGTCGGCCCTCATGCTCGACGCCGAGTCGCGAGCGGAGACCGTGCCCTCGATCGAGCTCGACGAAGCGGACGCGGAGATCGTCCAGGCCGGAACCATCCGCAAGGTGAGCGACGAGATGCTGTTCTACATGGCCAGCCGCGGTGTGACGCGCGACGAGGCCCTGCGGATGGTCGTCCTCGGGGCCGCGGACGCGGCGATGGCGCGCATCCCCGTCGAGTACGCGGTCGAAGTCGAGCGACTCATCGAGCTGGAGCTCGGGGGCGGCGTCGGATGACCGCGTCACGAGAAAACTCAAGTAGGGAGGCGGTCATGGCAAGAAAGGACCGCATGGCGAAACCGGCCAAGATGCTGTTGAACGTGCCCGCCATCCAGGCGGACTTCCCCATCCTCAAGCGGACGGTGCGGGACAAGCGGCTCGTGTACCTCGACAGTGCGGCGACGTCCCAGAAGCCGAAACAGGTCATCGAGGCCACGTCCGACTACTATTCGCGGTACAACGCGAACGTCCATCGCGCGATCTACGAGCTCGGCGAAGAGTCCACCCGGGAGTACGAAGGCGCGCGGGAGAAGGTCGCGGACTTCATCCACGCGAAATCAGCGAGTGAAATCGCGTTCACGAAGTCGACGACGGAGTCGATCAACGTCATCGCATACGGCTACGGGCTCAAAGGCAAGCTCCAGAAGGGCGACGAGATCCTCGGCACCGTGATGGAGCACCATTCGAATCATGTGCCTTGGCACTTCGTGAAGGACCACAAGGGCGCGGTCCTGAAGTACGTCGACGTCGCCGACGACGGCACCCTGAAGATGGAGCAGTACGACGACCTCCTCACCCGCCACACGAAGATCGTGACGGTGACCCTGTGCTCGAACGTCCTCGGGACGATCAATCCCGTCAAAGAGATCGCGAAACGGGCCCATGAGGTCGGTGCGGTCTGCGTCGTTGACGCAGCCCAGGCGGCGCCCCACATGCCTATCGATGTCCAGAGCCTCGACGCGGACTTCCTCGCGTTCAGCGGCCACAAGATGCTGGGGCCGACGGGGATCGGGGTCCTCTACGGCAAGGCGGAACTCCTCGAGGAAACGGAACCGCTCCTCGGCGGCGGCGAGATGATCCGCGAGGTCCACCTCGGCTGGGCCAAGTGGAACGACGTCCCGTACAAGTTCGAGGGCGGCACGCCGAACATCGCGGGCGCGATCGGCCTCGGCGTCGCGGTCGACTATCTCACGAAACTGGGGATGGACGCGGTCCGGGCCCACGAGATGGAGGTCACGCAGTATGCGCTCGAGAAGTTCGACCGTCTGAAGGGCGTCACAACGTATGGACCGAAGGATGTCAAGAAGCGCGCTGGGGTGGTGTCCTTTACGATCGAAGGCGCGCATCCGCACGACATCGCCTCGATCCTGGACGTTGAGGGCATCTGTATTCGATCAGGCCATCACTGCGCCCAGCCGCTCATGGAGCGGTTCGACCTCCCCGCGACGGCGCGGGCGTCGTTCTACATCTACAACGACCTGGACGATGTCGACGCCCTGATCGCCGGCATCAAGCGAGTCCAGGAGGTCTTCGCCTAATGGCCGTCTCCTACGAGATGTACCAGGAGCAGATCCTGGACCATTACAAGCATCCCCGCAACAAAGGCTCCCTGCCCGGGGCGACGAAGAACGCCCGGGACACGAACCCGTTGTGCGGCGACGAGGTCGTCCTCCATCTGAAGGTCGACGGATCGGACCGCATCGCGGACGTGCGGTTCGAGGGCCAGGGCTGCGCGATCAGTCAGGCGAGCGCGTCGATGTTGACGACGATCGTGAAGGGGATGTCGCTGGGGGACGCGACCGCCCTGGACCGGGACGCGATTCTGAAAAAGCTCGGGATCCCGCTCAGCGCAGTCCGGTTGAAGTGCGCCCTGCTGTCCTTGCACGTTCTGAAAGTCGCGCTGGGGCCCAAGCCCGACGTCTCGAAGTGAGGCCCTCGATTCATGCGGCCGGCCGCGACGCCGCCGAAGGCTCCCGGAATCGCGGATCTCATTGGACACACCCCTCTGCTGCGCCTCGAGCGGTTGGCGGACCACGTCGCTCCTGCCGTGCGGTTGTTTGCGAAAGCCGAATGGCACAACCCGGGCGGCAGCGTGAAGGACCGCGCGGCGCTCTGGATGCTTCGAGCCGCGGAGCGGGCGGGCCTGGCGAAAGACCGGGTGCTGCTCGACGCGACGTCGGGCAACACGGGGATCGCGCTCGCGATGCTCGGAGCATCCGAAGGTTATCAAGTGACCCTCTGCGTCCCGGCGAACGTCAACGCCGAGCGCAAAAAGGTTCTCCAGGCGTATGGCGCCAAGCTCGTACTAACTCCCGCGGCGGAGGGGACCGACGGAGCACAAAAAGCGGCGAAGGCTCTGGTCGCTTCGAAACCTGAGACGTACTGGTATCTCGACCAATACAACAATGAGGCGAACTGGCGGGCCCACTTCGAGTCGACAGGCCCGGAAATCTGGGACCAGACGCGCGGGACGATCACCCACTTCGTCGCGTGCCTCGGCACGACCGGGACGTTCGTCGGAGCGGGCCGGTATCTGAAGAAGATGGCGCCGCGGGTCCGCCTCGTCGGCGTCCAGCCCGACAGCCCGTTCCACGGGCTCGAAGGCGTCAAGCATCTGGAGACGTCGACGGTCCCCGGGATCTGGGACCCCGACCTCGCCGACGAGATGATGTCCGTCGCCACGGAGGACGCCCAGGTCGCCGCGCGTCGCCTCGCACGGGAGGAAGGCCTCCTCGTCGGCACATCGAGCGGGGCGGCGTTCGACGCGGCCCTACGGCTCGCGGAGCGAATCCGCGAGGGCGTTGTTGTCGCGGTCTTCCCGGATTCGGGCCAGTATTACTTGGCGGAGCGCTACTGGGAGCAGGCGCCGTGACGATCGAAATCCCGGGAGCCATCGTGCGCTCGATCGAGGACCACGCCCGCGACGCATATCCGGAGGAGGGCTGCGGGTTCCTTTTCGGACGGATGAGCGAGCCTCGGCGCGCCGTCGAATCCCGCCGCGCGCGGAACGTCGCGACCGAGGATCGTTCCCGCCGGTATACGATCGACCTTCTCGAACTCCTCCGAGCCGACGACGACGCGCGCAAGAAAAGACTCGACCTCATTGGAATCTACCACAGCCATCCGGACCACCCGGCCGCCCCATCCGAGTTCGATCGATCCCAGGCCACCAGCTGGTATTCGTACGTCATCGTGAGCGTCGTCGATGGCCAACCCAAGGACACGACGGCCTGGAGCTTCGATGAAGCTGCGCGGGCGTTTCGCCCCGAGAAACTCGTTGTCCGTTGAGGCCTTGGGGCCACCCGGGCTTTGGGTCCTGTCCCTTCGCCAGTTAACCTTGTTTAAGGTTGCCTGCACTTGACCAGAGACTTCGTTGGGTGGTGCTCGCGCGGGTCCTCCGGAATATTCGGGTTCGCATATCGCGCTGGGGTGAACCTTAAGTATCCCACTGTTGTGGCACGAGGCACGACGATGGCCGCGGTCAAGATTGTCATCCCCACCGCGCTCCGGCAATACGTCGGCAATCGGGATGCGGTAGAGGTCGAGGCCCAGAACGTCAAAGAGGCCCTCGATGACCTCGTCGATCGCTTCGATCTTCTCCGGCGACATCTCTACGCCGACGATGGCGACCTCCGGAACTTCGTGAACGTCTACGTGAACGAAGAAGACATCCGCTACCTCGGGAAGGACGCGACGCCGCTGCACGAGGGCGACACGATCTCGATTGTCCCGAGCATCGCGGGCGGTTCCTTCTCCCTGATGGACCGGCTCGTCGCGAAGCGGAAGGACATTCTCTCGCCCGCGGAAATCAAGCGGTACTCGAGGCACTTGATCCTCCCGGAGGTCGGGATGGCGGGGCAGTTGAAGCTCAAGCAGTCGTCCGCCCTGATCATTGGCGCGGGCGGCCTCGGGGTCCCGCTCACGCAGTATCTGAGCGCGGCCGGCGTCGGCCGCCTCGGGATCGTCGACTTCGACGTGATCGACGAGACGAATCTCCAGCGCCAGGTGCTCTATGGGACGAAGGACGTCGGGCGCAAGAAGATCGAGGTCGCGAAAGAACGGGTCGCGCAGATCAATCCGAACGTCGACGTGCAGACCCACGAGACCCGACTGACGTCCGACAACGCGCTGGACATCTTGCGCGACTACGACGTGGTCATCGATGGGACGGACAACTTCCCGACACGGTACCTCGTGAATGATGCGACCGTCCTCCTGAACAAACCGAACGTCTACGGGTCGATTTTCCGGTTCGAAGGTCAGGCGAGCGTCTTCTTTGCAGCGAAGGGGCCGTGCTACCGCTGCCTCTATGCGGAACCACCGCCGCCCGGGCTCGTGCCCTCGTGCGCGGAGGGCGGCGTCCTCGGCGTCCTCCCGGGGATCGTGGGATCGATCCAGGCAAGCGAGGCGATCAAAATCCTCCTCGGCAAAGGCGACACGCTGATCGGCCGCCTCCTCGTGTTCGACGCCCTTCGCATGACGTTCCGCGAGCTGAAGCTGCGGAAGAATCCGGAGTGCCCGATTTGCGGCAGTAACCCCACGATCAAGGAGCTGATCGACTACGAGGAATTCTGTGGCCTCCGGGGCCCGTCGGAGCAGGTCGGGGACGAGTTCCAGATTTCCGCCGACCAGCTCAAGGAGAAACTCGACGCGGGGCAGGCACCCGTCCTCCTCGATGTCCGCGAGCCGACGGAGTGGGAGATCGCGCGCCTCGATAACGCGATCCTCATGCCCGTCGCGCAGGTCCCGACTCGGGTCAACGAGCTGAGCACCGCGGACGAGATCGTGGTCTACTGCAAGACCGGCGCACGTTCCGGCCGGATTACGAACTTCCTCCGAGAGCTCGGCTTCCGCAAAGTGAAGAACCTCGTCGGCGGCATCGACGAATGGGCGGAGCGGATCGAGCCCGAGATGCCGCGGTACTGATGGCCTCGTCGTAACGCATAAGGAGAGCGCGCACGTTTCCCGTCCGATGCCGCTCGATCCCGGGACGGTCCACCGGTTCGCGATGCTCGAACGTGCCGTGAAATCCTTCGCGAAGACGGGCCGGTTCGATGAATCGCTGAAGCTCGTCGAGGAAATGCTCACGATCGCACCGGAGGATGCCGGCCTGTCGAAGCTCAAAGCCCGGCTCGCGGCGGACTTGGTGAACCAGGCCGTGCAGGCCCAGAAGATCGCTGCCGCCGCGCAAATCGTGGAGCTCGTCGAATCGAAAATCCCCGCGGCCCACCTCGGACCGCCGGAGCGGGAGCACCTCGCGAAGGCGAAGGACCGCCTGTCCTCCATGTAGGCACCACAGGCTTATCGCGAACGAACGGCCTCGGTCGCGGCATGCCAGGGCCGCACTCCGACGCCGACTACGTGAAAGAACTCGAGGCCACGCGTCGGGAAAAGGACTATTTCTTCCGGGAGGACCACGAGTCCCCGATTCCCCATGCGATCCGCCATGAATTCAAGGGCCTCGCGTACTTCCCTCCGGATCCGAAGTACCGCGTGCGAGCGAGACTGGTGAGAGACCCGAATCCCCAGCACGTCGTCCTCGCGACCTCGAAAGGCGTACCCCGCAACATGATTCGGTTCGGCGTGTTCGAGTTTGAGATCGACGGGACGAACCAACGACTCGCGGCGTACAAGTCCGTGCCGCAGCCAGGCCACCACCATGAGGACGAGAGCCTCTTCGTCCCGCTGCGTGACGCAACCTCCGGCAAGGAAACGTACGGCGCTGCGCGCTACTTGGACATCGAAGAACGGCCCACGGACGAGTACGTGATCGACTTCAACCTCGCCTACAATCCGTACTGCGCATACAGCGAGGACTACGTCTGCCCCTTCCCTCCGCGGGAAAACTGGCTCTCCGTTCCGATTCGAGCGGGAGAGAAGAACTTCCCATTGCCCCACGAGCCTTGATAGGTTGACCGGCGATCCGAATCCGGATGCGTGGATTGGCTTCGGGAGAGCTCGTCAAAGCCAGGGACCGGCTGCGACCCTTCATCGAGAAAGCGCGGGGCTTCCGGGGATGGAGTCTCGAAGAGGTCGCGCCGACTCGGATTGGGCCCAGGTATCCATGGGACTATCGGCACCGAGCCGCGGACCTGTTCGGACGCGCCTCCTCTGTTCTTGACATGGGAACCGGTGGTGGAGAGCTGTTCGCCGATCTGTGTCGGGGACGAAGGGGACGCGCGGTCGCCACCGAACCGTGGCACGTGAACGCTCCCATCGCAAAGAGCCGCCTGGCCCCCCTTGGCGTCGAGGTGGTCGGTGCCCACAGTCTTCATCTCCCGTTCCGAAACGACGTGTTTGACCTGGTCCTCGATCGTCACGAGGAGATGGACCCGGCAGAAGTCGGTCGCGTCCTTGCCCGGGGCGGGATCGTTCTCACCCAACAGGTGGGGCGGAACGATTGGAAGGAGGTGCGGACCTTCTTCCCGCGAATGCAAGATTCGGGCCCACTGTTCGCGCGGTACGTTTCCGGGTTCGAGGGTGCGGGAATGAAGATCGAGCGGTCCGAATCCCATGACACGCGGGTCGCGTACCGCGGACTGAGCGAGGTCGTGTACATCCTGTGCGTGGCACCCTGGATGATTCCGGCGTTCGACCCGTTGGGCCAAGATCTCCGCGCACTGATTCAGCTCGAGAGAAATCTGACGACCGACGAAGGTTTGGTCCTCACGGAAAGCCGATTCTTGATCGAGGCGTCGAAGCCGAGCTAGCGGCGCCTACCACTCGGCCCCTTCGAGCCAGCCGAGACGCCGTTCGCGGTTCGACGCGATTTCGTCCGCACCCTTGAAGTCCCGCTCCACGACCGCGAGGCGCTCGATCAAATCGCGAATCGCGTCCGAGGTGGGCGCGCGGACATCGAGTCCCGCGAGCCCGAGTTGCCGCTTGACGATCGGCATGCCGGTCTCGACCCCGCCCATATAGTAGCAGAAGTCGGTCATGATTTTGTCCGTGACCCGGATCAGGCGGTCCACGGGTTCCTGCGGCGGCGTCACGAGGTCGATCCGTTTGACCGAGTGGCCGGCCGCCCGCAGGATCTGCTCCCCGAGCGCTTTGAACGCGGGTTCGACGTGGTCGCCCGTCTTCGCGCTCGTCAGGATGCCGGGACACGTGTACTTCTGGGACAGGAAGTAGAGGTATTCCTCCGCCCAGACGCGATCCGCCACGAGGTCCGACTTGTTCCCCACGAACACCATCGGGATCCGCCCCGTGAGGCGCCATACGGCCGGGATCCAGTATTCCTCGAGCGCGCGGCGGCTCTCGTCGTTCGTGCCGTCGTACACGAGGAGGACCCCCTGGGCGCCCTTGATCGCGGTCTCCTGAACGCCGCTGTATCCTTTCTGACCGAGGACGTCCCAGATTTGCATGACCATCTCGACTTCCGACAAGGCGGACCCGAGGCTCAGGCTCCGTTTCGAGACCTTCGTGCCGACCGTGGTGATGTAGTCGTCCGAATACTGGTCGACGACGAGGCGACGGACCAGCGATGTCTTCCCGACGCCGCCGTCGCCCAGGAGCACGACCTTCGACTTCATCGGCTCGCGAGGCATCGACCGGGCGGGATGTCCAAGCCCCCCTCTTGAACCGTTCCCCGTGGTTCTCAGGCGGGGGATTCTTTCGAACCGGCGTACGCTAGGCGGGCACGGCCTGCCCCGTCCGCGGGCCTCCCCAACCGGTTCAATCACGCGTCGACTCGACTTCGTGAATCCAATCGCAGCGAATCCCGAGCTTTGCGTGGTGCTTCTCGATCGCCTCCCGGTCGGGGGCATCGAGGACGCAGTACAGCTTGTTCTCCGGCTCGCTGAACAGGATGTCGTGGTGCGTGACGCCGAACTCGTCCGCGGGCGATCGCTGCGCGGCGCGGAGTTGGTCCGTCGTCAAGGGGTTCATCGGATGTTGGTCAATGAACTTCGGCATCGCGCCGGAGAGAGTCCGGCTGGTACAAAGCGATTGCGCAGCCCGCGTTCGGCCCGCCCGGGTCGCATCAGAAATCGTCCGTGGAATATTGGACGAATCTCCCGGACCTCCCTCCGAAGAGTCGAGGGAGGCTGTCGGTGCGCAGTTCGTTCGTCAGCGAAAGGGCCATCGTCGCGTCCGGGACGGGGCCGTCCACGGTGTAACCGAGATGTCGGAAATTGGCGGCGTCTCCGTCCGCTGTGATCCAGTTGACCGTCGCGATCCCGCGCCGCAACCGGGACTCCATCAAGCCGACCGCGGCACGAAAATCTGGTACGCCACGCGCGATCACTTCTTCCATCGTCACCGCGTCGTCCGGCCGTGTCCGGAGGTATCCGACCCGCTGTCCTTCCCGGGTCACGATTCGGTACTTCGAGAGGTAGTTGGGGTCCCGGACCAGCGCCCACTCGAGCTGCTCGGGATCGCGCTCCGTCCATCCGAGCATCCTTCGCGTGTGCGCGCGGTACAGATTGTGCATCGCCGGCAGGTCCGCCTTGGTCGCCTTCCGAAGCCGATACCCGCTCGGCAAGAGGCGTTGCGTCACGCGTCGCATGCCACTCCAGAACGGAGCGAGGTCCACGTAGCCCATCTTTGCGTAGACCCCATACCCTCGGATGTTGCGGCTTGTCGTCAAAGTTGAGATGCGAAACCCGAGCTCGCGAAAGCGATCGTGGACGGCGTCCATGAGACGCCGCGCGTATCCGCGGCCCCACACCGACGGATGGGAACAGACCCCGGCCAGGCCTCCGACCTCCTCGAGGCCGGTCGAGAGCCGGACGGAGAACCGCAAGGGGACGACTTGGGCGAGGACGCGCCCCCGCTCCTCGGCATAGAGCGCGAAGTCGTTGAAGTATCTCCGATCCGTGGCCCTCACCCGCCGGATCTTCGCCGCGTCCCATGCGGACCCGAAGGCGAGCAGGCTGAGCCGGAACGCGTCGAGCGGATCGATCTCGTCGTATGCGCGGACTTTCATGAGACAACCACGCGGGGAGGGGGATTTGAACCCCCGAGCGCAGAGCGCACCGGGTTAGCAACCCGGCGCCCTACCAGGCTAGGCGATCCCCGCAGGGCCGCGTTCATTGGGAACCCGCTATAAACGCTTTCGGGGCACTACGGATTCCAGCGTCTCGGATGGCCGTTCGCGGGACAGAATTATAACGCATGAGGGTGTCGGGTTCCCGAGGACCCTCTCAACCGGATTCAATCCCACCACGCCTTCCGCGCGGTGCGGCTAAGGACCTGAACGTATCACCGATTCGCGGTACCTATGACCCTCCTCCTCGTCTCGAACCGCCTGCCGATCAGCCTGCGGCGGATTGGGAATCGGCTCGACGTTCAGCCGAATCCGGGCGGGGTCGCCGCGGGCCTGGCGGCGTTCTACCGCGAGTACAAGGCGCGTTGGTTCGGCTGGCCAGGTGAGGTCCTGCCTTCGGAGACGGGGGAGGTCGCCGCACGCCTCGAGAAGGAATTCGACTGTCGCCCGGTGTTCCTCCCGCGGAAAATCGCGCGAGCCTACTATGCGGGCTTCTCGAACGGGACGTTGTGGCCGCTGTTCCACTCGTTCGCGACGTACGCGCGATACTCCGCTTCCGAATGGGACGCATATCGCGCGGTCAACGAACGCTTTGCGGACGAAGTCGTGCGCGGAATGAAGCGCGGCGATTCGATCTGGATTCACGACTACCACCTGTTCCTGCTGCCTCGCCTGATTCGAACTCGCGTCCCTGATGCGCGCATCGGATTTTTCCTGCATATCCCGTTCCCGCCGTACGACGTGTTCCGCCTCCTCCCGTGGCATCGGGAGGTCCTCGAAGGCCTCCTCGGGGCGGACCTGATCGGGTTTCACACGTACGACTACGCCCGGGCGTTCCTCGGGAGCGTCTTGCGGGACCTGGGACTCGACAACCGGATCGGCATGATCACCGCGGGCCACCGCGTTGTCCAAGTGGATGTCTTCCCGCTCGGCATCGACGTCGCGAGGTTCCGATCTGCCTCGGTTGCCCCTTCCGTCGAGCGCTCCCTCTCCCGCGTCCAGAAAGGCCCGGGTCCGTCGAAGCTCCTGTTTTCCGTTTCCCGCCTCGACTACACGAAGGGAATCCCGCAGCAGCTCGAGGCCTTCGGACGGTTCCTCGAGGCCCACCCCGAATGGCGCCGCAACGTGACGTACCTTCTCGCGGTGGTGCCGTCCCGAGAACGGGTCGCGGAGTACGCGCGGCTGAAGCGGGAGATCGACGAGCGGGTCGGGCGGATCAACAGCCGCTATGGGACGATCGCCTGGACGCCGATCCGATACCTCTACCGGCAGCTCGACTTCGACGAGCTCGTCGCGTTGTACCGGGCGAGCGACGTCGCGCTGATCGCGCCCCTCCGGGACGGGATGAACCTCGTCGCGAAGGAGTACGTCGCCTCGAAGCGAGAGCCGCGCGGGGTGCTGATCCTCAGCGAGATGGCGGGCGCATCGAGGGAGATGCGCGAGGCCTTGACCGTGAATCCGAACGACGTGGAGGAGGTCGTCGCAGCCATCGCTCGCGCGGTCACGATGCCGCCGGAGGAGCAAGCGGTTCGGATTCGGGCGATGCAGGAACGGCTCCGCCGCTACGACGCGCGGACGTGGGCGATGCGTTTCCTCGAACGCCTGGACGAGGCCGTCCGTTTCTCCGAGGACCTCGCAGTCAAGATCCTCTCAGAGGCGGAGCAGAAGGAGATTCGCCTCGCCTACCGGAAGGGCAAACGTCGGCTGCTCCTCCTCGACTACGACGGAACCCTCGTGCCGTTTTCCCCGGACCGCGATGCCGCTTTCCCGAAGGAACGCGTCGTTCGTGTCTTGAAGGACCTCGTCTCGGATTCGGCGAACCATGTCGTCCTCGTTAGCGGCCGGCCGCGGGATGCCTTGGACAAATGGTTCGGGGGTCTGGCTCTCACCCTCATCGCGGAGCACGGCGGGTGGGTTCGCGATCGCGGGGACTCGGAGTGGAAGGCGACGCTCTCGCTCGACGGAAGCTGGAAGGGGCGCGTCCGCCCGGTGATCGAGCGGTACCTCGACCGGGTGCCGGGTTCTTCCCTGGAGGAAAAGGAGTTTGCGCTGGCATGGCACTATCGCGCCGCCGATGCGGAGTCCGGGTCGTTTGCGGCCAAAGACCTCGTCGATGTGTTGACGACCCTGGCTGCGAACCTCGATCTCCAGGTCCTGCCGGGCGACAAGGTCGTCGAGATTCGTCGAGCCGGGGCGGACAAAGGCACGCACTTCGTGACGCGCCTGGGCCGCGAGCCCTGGGATTTCATCTTCGCCGCTGGGGACGACTGGACGGATGAAGCGCTCTTCGCAGCCCTCCCGCGGAGCGCATTCTCAATCCGGGTGGGCTTCGCCGCCTCCTCGGCCCGCTTCAACGTGGAAAGCTTCGCCGATGTCCTCGAATTTCTCGAGTCGCTCGTCGCCGCGAAGCGATAGTCGGCATGTCGCGTCCGGCCACAGACTTCCTCGGTGGGATTCCTCGCGTGCGCTGAGGCGCTCTTGATCGAAGGGCCGTGAGGTAGGCGCATCGAATCCTCTTTGTACCCGGGTACGTCTCGGGGCGGCCCGGATGGTCTCGGCCCCCCCGGCCCCACCTCCGTTCCGAGTTTCACAGCGCCTGCGGTACCGGGAGCTGCTCGGGCTCGTCGCAATCCAGTCGTTCGGGAATCAGATGGCGGGGAGTTTCTGGATCGTCTACCTCGTGAGCGAGCCGCAGGCCCTTGCCTTCGACGTCGCGGCACTTCTCTGGGTCGTCGCCTATCTGACCGCGGCGGTCGTCGTGGTCGTGATGTCTCGCGGCCGGCCGATCCACGCGAGGTCGAGCATGACGCTCGCCTTGATGATCATGGCCTTCTGCCACTTCGCGTTCGCGGTCCTTCCCGCCTCCTGGATCGTGGTGGTGGGAGGCCTGGCGTTCGGTCTCTATCTCCCGCTGTTCTGGCTCCCCATGAACTGCCTCCTTGTCCGGGAGACGAGCCCAGCGAACCGAGCGGGGCGACTCGCCGCCGTGACGGCGACGTTCACGACGGTCGCAATCGTCGCGCCGATCCTCGGCGGTTTCCTGGCGACTGTCGCAGGATACCCCGTCGTGTTCGGGCTTGGCGGCGTCATCGTGGCCAGCAACCTCCTGCTCATCCGGCGTCGGGTCGCGCCGAGCGAATCGTTCGCGTTCTCGATCGACTTGCGCCGGACGGCCCCTCGGACCACCCTCGCATTTTCCGGACAGGGCGGCGTCGACGGCCTGTTGTCCGCCGCCACGCCCCTCGGTTCGTTCCTCTTCACGACGAATTCGCTCGCCCTCGGGCTCCTGTTCGCGCTTTTCTCTCTGGCCGCTGGCGTCGCCGCACTCCTCCTGGGGCGCGCCTCGGATCGCGTGCGAACCCGCGCACCCTTCCTGCTGTTGGGCCCGATTCTCTCGGTGCCCGCCTGCATCCTCGCGTTCGCGGTTCGAGATCTCCGAGCCTTCGCGTTCGCGGTCGGGTGGCTCTCGATGACCTCCGCGGTGGCGCCCTCGTTCATCTTCACGATCCTCATCGACCGCACGGAGGACTCGATCCCCACGGTGACCGCGACGCGGGAATTGCTGTTGAACACGAGCCGCACCCTTGCGCTCGTGGCTGGGCTCGTCGTGCTCGCCCTCGGCGGGGACGTGTACGCGCTCTACGTCCTCGTGGGAGGCGTCATCCTGCTCGAAGCGCTCGCGAAGTGAACTTCCACAGGCAGGGTTTTCTTTTCTTGGGACATACGGCGGGACGTGGGAACCGCCTCGGAAGTCCGGACCACGAAGCAGCTCCACCTCTCCCCGAGCGACCTCTCGGAGCTCATTGTGAGCATTGGCGGCGTCAAGTTCTGGATTGTCTCCGTGGTGCCGCTGTACGTCGGCTGGGTGCTCGCTCAGGCCGCGGCGGCGCGCCATCTGTTCATCGATGACCTTCGGGTCGTACTCGGGATCATCGTCGTCGGCCCCTTGCTCGGGACGTTCACGCTCCTCCTCAACGTCTACTTCGACATGGAGACGACGGACCGCGTGAACCCGCGAAAGAAATACGTCCAGGTCGTCGAGGAGCTGATCGGCGAGGGCCTCATGGAGCGGGACACACTCCTCTTGGCCGCGTTCGGATTTGCCGCGATGGCCGTCGTGATCGCCGCGTACGTTTCCGGGACCCTCGTGCGCTACGGTGCCAGCGAGGCCATCGGCCCCCTCACCGCGACCGTCGGGACACAAGGGTTCCTCCTCCTCACGGTCCTCATGATCCTCCTGTCGTTCGCGTACTCGATCCCGCGGATCCATTGGAAGGGGGTCGCGGGGATGGACCTCGTCACGAACATGCTCGGCTTCGGCGTCCTCTGTCCCCTGTGCGGCTGGTCCCTGATGCGGCCGATCGAGGCCGCCCCGTGGTGGTACATCGGGACGATCGCCCTCTTCCTCGGAGCGCTCTATGCGCCGACGACCGCGTCGGACTACGAGGCAGACCGCGCGTTCGGGATCCGCACGATGGCGGTCCGGCTCGGTGTGGGTCGGACCCTGCTCGTCGGGTTTGGCCTCCAGTTTCTAAGCGTCGCTTTCCTCCTCCTCGGATGGAGCCTCCGATGGTTCCCGTTTGACGGATCCGCGTACGCGGCGATCGGCGAACTCTGGCCGTTCCTCGCCTTGCAAGTCTTGTTCTACGCCGTGTTCATCCGACGCGCAACGGTCGGCCGCATCTGGGCTCTCCTCTTGTTCCTCTCAATCTTGCAGGGCCTCGGGGTACTCCTGATGCTCTGGCGGTTCGTGGGCGGGCGCACCTGGGCGCCGCCTTAGATATCGTGCCTTTCGCGAGGGACGCCGCTCGCGCATTCCACTTCATGGGTCGGAGACCATCGAGAAGCTCGGGTCGAAAGACTCATATAGCCCGCTCCGGTATCTGTTGAAAGACTCGGCAAAGGCGATGAATTAAGGAGAGCCGACATCGTCCGAGTCCGTGGTGGCCGCCTCCGGCGAAGGCCCCGATTCGTGAAGGGCCTCATTCTGATGCGGCCGACACTGTGGAGGTTTGAGAACCCCGCGCTCTCTGGGGCGCGTGCCCTCTCGAACCCGACGTTCGCGATCAAGGCAGAGGTATGTTCGAGCTACCTCGCCAAGATTCCTTGAGATGGCAATAGTGTGCGTCGTGCGAGATCAACTCCGGTTGATCCTGCCGGCGGGCACCGCTATGGGAGTTCGCTTAAGACATGCGAGTCGAGAGGTGCAAGACCTCGGCGGACGGCTCAGTAACACGCGGATAATCTGCCCTCAGGTGGGGA